>ERZ1046740.35-NODE-35-length-128330-cov-25.946521_pt1 | contig 128330 bp, 114 predicted proteins | sample MGYA00383093_ERZ1046740 | MGnify/ENA primary metagenome ERZ1046740 (study PRJEB29581, sample SAMEA5548363) | metagenome | biome: marine; feature: coastal; material: water | depth 25 m | study: Short-term variability in the microbial, nano- and picoplankton... | reverse complement strand
CAACGCAAATGGAGAAATAATAGGTGTCGTTGGCGTTGGACAGGATATTACCGAATTGAACGCGGAGAAGGCCAAGTACGAGCAAATTGCCAACGATTTAACAAAGCTGATCGACACAGCGAACGCACCAATTTTTGGGATCGATTCAGATGGCAATGTGAACGAGTGGAACCAAACCGCCGAACGGATCACGGGTTTCACCAAGCAAGAGGTGTTGGGGCAGGATCTTGTCTCACTTTACATCACAGACGACTACAAGGATTCTGTTTCACTGGTTCTAAACAAAGCGTTGGCCGGAGAACAGACAGCTAATTATGAATTTCCATTATTTACTAAGGTTGGTAGTCACGTCGACGTTCTCTTGAACTCCACAACTCGACGCAACGCAAATGGAGAAATAATAGGTGTCGTTGGCGTTGGACAGGATATTACCGAACTAAAAAGATCTCTAGCGGAAGTCGTTCACACGTCCAAATTAGCAACTATTGGGGAATTGGCAACGAGTATAGCACACGAGCTAAATCAGCCTTTGAATGTCATTAGATTGGCGGCTGGGAATTGCCGCATGAGGCTTGATACAGAAGAGAATTACTTGGATGCAAAACTTGAACGAATCGAAACTCAAACTGAGCGAGCGGCAAAAATTATCGATCATATGAGGACGTTTGGTAGAAAATCTCATGGAATTTCAAATAGTTTAAGAGTCTGTGAGGTTATCAGACATACTTTAGAATTCATTAAAGACCAGCTAGCCTTAGCCAATATTGATACGCATACGAATTTCGCATGCCAAAAATCAGTTGGCGTGTGTAAGACATGTGTCGTTGGTGACATGTTCGCACTTGAACAGGTTCTTTTGAACCTATTCACAAACGCAAAACACGCCATGGAAACTCAGAATTTGGACAGTCCAAGGGAAATATTGATAGATACCTCAAAAGAAGATGGTTGTGTTCAAATTAATATTCGCGATACCGGTGAAGGCTTGGCGGATAATATCCGCGACAAAATATTTGAACCATTTTTTACAACAAAAGATATTGGAAAGGGTACGGGCTTGGGACTATCAGTGAGCCATTCAATCATTCGCGACATGGGTGGCTCAATGGGATGTTCTAACTGGGATCGTGGAGCTTGCTTTACCATAAAGTTGCCTTTTCAACACTTGCAGGGGGCAAAATGACAGTCCTCATTGTTGATGACGAAACATTTATAGGCGAAGAACTCAGTGACGTGTTTAAATTTTTCGAAATAGAATGTTTGGTGACAACAAGTGTTGATCAAGCCATCAAAGTGCTAAAATCTGACACCCTAATAAAGTTGGTGATCACAGACTTGAGGATGCCGGAAAAGTCTGGAGAAGACTTGATCAAAGAGGCAGGTGCGGATCTCGGTCTCAAGACAAATTTCGTGATAATGTCTGGACACCTAGCAGACCAACGGACTAAAGATTATTTTTTGAATACCTACGAACATGTGACAGGCTTTATATCTAAACCGATTGGTATTGAAGACATCAAGGAATTGATAAAAAAATATTTTAGTAAGGTTAGTAAGGATAGTCATCTCAAAGTCGTAAAATCAGTGTGACGTTCGCTTCTCTTGCGGCCCTTCCAAATTATTGGCAGTGTTTGTTAGGGCGAATACGCATCAAATGATATTAGCATTTATTTACTACTGCACAGTCTCTCAATTTGATGTTTGTGCGTTTGCTTTTTGACACATTTCGCCTCTTAGTCTCCCTTCCCGGCGCGTGACATTCAGACTTCAAACAACACTCCTTGGGCCTCAGTTTGAAAACTATGGAGTTACATGTTTTTGAGATGCTGTTCCGCGATATAGCTCTGTCAGTTCCTCTGACACCTCTGAGCCATCAACTAGAAAAGGCAAAATTCCTTTGCGAAGCGAAGAGCCACGCATTGACTTTATATCATCATCTGATTTCGTTACTCGCTGCGCCATACGCCTGCCCCATTGCGCAAGGTATCCGTACAATCGGTCAATTTCGCCTTGGCAAGCACTTTCTTTGCCCAGATCGCGAAACTCTTGCGGATCTTTCTGCAAATCAAACAGCATCGGGCGGAACCCACCCTCAGCATGCATCATCTTGTACCGACCATCAAAAACCATAAAAAGCCGAGCATCTCTAGGCTCCAAACCCAACTGAACCGCCTGCTGCGTTGGAGAATAATCGTATTCACTGATCGCATATTTCCGCCACTCAGGAGTTTCACCCACAAGCCATGGCAAAAGGGAACGACCCTCTAAAATATGCGCTGGAATCTGACCACCAGCAAACTCGACAAACGTAGCCGCTAGATCGATCGACTCAACGAGGGCATCGCAGGTTGTACCACGTGTCGCGTCAGCGGCGCGCCGCGGATCATAGATAATCATCGGAATCTTGACGCTAGGATCGTGAAACAGATCCTTTTCGCCCATCCAATGATCTCCCAAGTAGTCCCCGTGATCCGAAGTGAGTACGATCATTGTTTTGTTCATACGCTTGGTCTCTTCAAGATAATCAAGCAATATACCCAACTGGTCGTCGCATTGTTTAATAAGACCCATGTAGGCCGGTATGACTTTTTCACGTACCTCTTCCTGCTGGAAAGCCCGCGATATCCGATTTTGAATGTAGGCACCGAAAACTGGGTGGGGATCATCAAGCTCACTTTCACAACGCACTGCCCGCAGCACATCTTTGGTGCCATACATTTGATGATACGGCGCCGGAACGATGTAGGGCCAGTGCGGCTTGATGAAGCTGACATGGGCGCACCATCTATTTTCAGCCTGATCCATGAATTCAATCGCCCTCTGTGTCAGCCAAGGCGTTTCACTGTCATCCTCCAGAATATTGGCAGGCTTGTCTGCATTTTTAAACATCCAGCCCGATGCAATGTTTCCATTATTGTCAATTCCTGCGTTCGCAAAATCGGCCCAAGGATTGTTGGATAGATAACCTTTTGATTTCAAGTATTCATTGTAAGGCGAACGCTTATCGTCATAAAATCCATCTGGACCCCGCGCCCACAACCCATCATCACGGATCCAGCTGTCAAAACCGCATTCCGCCTGCCGTGCTCCGATCTCGCTATCGGGGGACAAACCTAACCGTGCCATACCCGCAGCATCCGCCTTCATGTGGGTTTTGCCAAGTAACCAACACGCCATTCCCTCACTCCGAAGGTGGTCCCCAAGCGTTTGTTCACCTACCCGCAGGGGAAATCCATTCCACTGCGCGCCGTGCGACGATGCATAACGGCCTGTGTAAAAGCTCATACGCGACGCACCGCAAATTGGAGACTGAGCAAACGCGTTAGTAAACCTCACGCCTCTGGCCGCCACCCGATCAAAATTGGGAGTGTGTAGATGTGGATGTCCAGCGCAGCTCAGATAATCATGACGCAATTGATCATACATTATGAACAGAATGTTCATCTCGTCAGGGTTTTGCGTTTGCTTCTGCACAGCCTCTCCTTTTCAGTTGTAAGCATGTCAGAATTTTAAACATGATCCAGACAAAACTGCCTACGGTGCCCACTTGTGCAAATGCACGCCACTGCAAAAGATCCTTTTGATGGAAAAATGCTGCATTCAAAATGCGCCAAAATTATATGTTACGAAAATACTGAAATTGCGAAAAATATGTAACTTTATTCTTGAGTCGAATCGAAGTCGCAGTTAAATAGCCTCAAGGTAAAGTACATATATAAAAACGGAGACATCTTAGGGGTTGCCATGGACATCGCCAGCTATCACGCGTCCCGAAAGCAAGTTGGCCGACCTGCGAAGCTTATGTCATCCGTGCTCGCCGATGATCTGGTAGAAAAAGTGGTTGTGGTACCGGCGGTACTTAATCATTCGAAAGTCTGGGCCAGCTTTGATCTAACCGGCAAGGTAGAAGCTTACGATACAAACCGGCCTCCGACAGCGCGGAAAACTGTGGAGTCAGACGCAGTATCCGAATTTAACTCTTACAATGAAGTAATTTTATGGTGCCATCCGACGGGCGCCTCAGTCGGCGCAGGTCCGTATGGAAGCAATTTGATAATTAAACACGCTTATGGACGTTGTATGCGTTGCACAATGTGCGTCGAACCCGGACGAGTTGCGGCTCTGTTCCCCAATAGTGTGTGAGAAAGGATCGCTTAAATGTACGCACAGATGATCAAAACTGCCTCAACCGGAATTAAATTGCGCGCAGATATGTCAGATCAGGAGCGCGCGTTTCAAGATAAGATTGACGATAACATTAAGATTGAGCCACGCGACTGGATGCCGGAAGACTATCGCGCCACTCTGATCCGTCAGATAGGACAACATGCCCACTCTGAAGTTGTAGGACAATTGCCAGAAGGGAACTGGATCACTCGGGCGCCCACACTGGAGCGTAAGATGATTCTGCTTGCGAAGGTGCAAGACGAAGCCGGCCATGGTCTTTATTTATATTCGGCAGCGGAAACTCTTGGTGAGAGCCGTGATGAGTTAATGCGATTACTGCACGAAGGACGCATGAAATATTCGTCAATATTCAATTATCCAACACTGAATTGGGCTGATATCGGAGCGGTGGGCTGGCTAGTCGATGGCGCAGCAATCGTAAATCAAGTGGCGCTACAGCGAACGTCCTATGGGCCATATTCCCGTGCAATGATCCGAATTTGCAAGGAAGAAAGCTTCCACGCACGACAAGGCTTCCACGCAATCATGAAGATGGCTTTCGGTACGCGCGAGCAAAAACGCCAAGCGCAAGATGCCGTAAATCGTCTATGGTATCCTTCCATAATGATGTTCGGCCCCAACGACAGTGAGTCAACCCATTCAGAACAGTCAATGGCCTGGAAAATCAAAGTGAAATCTAATGATGAACTTCGCCAGCAATTCGTAGACCAGACCGTGCCACAGATCGAATATCTTGGTCTCGAGTTGCCGGATCCTAACATACAATGGAACGCGGAGAAGGGTCACTATAACTTCAGCGATCCTGACTGGTCAGAATTTTTTGATGTAATCAAGGGAAATGGTCCATGCAATACTGATCGTTTGAACGATCGAGTGAAAGCTTGGGAAGACGGTCAATGGGTGCGGGACGGCTTGTTGGCTCATGCCCGCAAGAAAGATGCGCGCAAGGTCGCAGCGGAATAAAATTACCGAAAAGGAGATGTGCTGGTGAAAAACGAATGGCCTCTTTGGGAAGTCTTCATCCGCGGTCAACACGGGATGAGCCATCGGCACGTCGGCTCTTTGCACGCCCCTGACGCTGAAACGGCCGTCAAAAATGCTCGCGACGTCTACACCCGCCGCAATGAAGGCGTATCAATTTGGGTGGTGGAAGCAAAGCATATAAGCGCCACGGCGCCGGGTGATAAAGGTCCACTCTTCGAACCGTCAGAATCAAAGGTCTACCGCCACCCGACATTCTTCAAGATTCCCGGCGAAGTGGGACACATGTAATGGCTACAGATAAGGACAACCTCTACCAGTTTCTGCTGCGCCTTGGAGACAGTTCCCTAATACTGAGCCATCGCACTTCTGAGTGGTGCGGTCATGCGCCGGTCCTTGAGGAGGACATCGCCTTAGCCAACACAGCGCTGGACTTGATTGGACAGGCCCAAATGTGGCTGGAGTATGCGGGTGAAGTTCAAGGTGAAGGCAAAACACCTGATGACATTGCCTTCCAACGTGACGCCTGGGACTTTCGCAATGTGCTACTTACTGAATTGCCAAATGGAGATTTTGGTCGAACGTTACTGCGTCAGTTCCTGTTTGACGCTTATCAATCGATCTTGATGGGTCGATTGATTAAATCAAGCGACGTCACTGTTGCAGCAATTGCTGCCAAGACCATGAAAGAAGTCACGTATCACGTGGAGCGGTCTGCAGACACCGTCGTCGGATTGGGTGACGGCACCCCGGAAAGCCACACTCGAATGCAGGAAGCACTGGATTATCTTTGGCCGTATGTTGGTGAGCTATTTCAAGGTGACGAAGTTGATATCGCTATGTTTCAAGCAGGAATTTCCCCAACCCCCGAAACTCTCCGCGAGGAGTATGACGCGTTAGTTGGCCGTGTACTTTCCGAAGCAACACTTACTGTTCCCGAGAGTCAGTTCAGCCACAAAGGCGGGCGCACGGGTGCGATGCATACCGAGCATTTGGGACACTTATTAAGCACCATGCAATGGCTTCAGCGGGCATATCCTGGGTGTGAATGGTGATCTGCAAGAGATCTTAGAAGATCAAACCTTCGCAGAAAAAAAGGATGAATTAAAAATGCCCCAGCCAAGTATTGAACAGGTCTGGGAGTGGCTTGCGTCGGTTCCTGACCCAGAAATTCCAGTGATAACTCTCGTCGACCTCGGTATTATTCGTGATGTGAGCTTCCAAGGGAAAACATGTGTAATTTCAGTCACCCCAACCTATTCTGGTTGCCCGGCCACATCAATAATCAACATGGATATTGAAACAAAACTACGCGAAGAGGGGTTAGAAAATATCATCTTGAAGAAACAGTTAAGTCCTGCCTGGACCACTGATTGGATGTCTGAAAAAGCACGTGACGCTTTAGAAAAATATGGCATAGCGCCACCGCAGTCGGTGGGTGTCCCCAAGCGCTGTCCGAGGTGCACCGGCATCCGTCTTGATAAGCTCAGCCAATTTGGTTCAACTCCTTGCAAGGCGCAATGGCGTTGCCAAGAGTGCCTTGAACCTTTCGAATATTTCAAGTGCATTTGAGAGAGGAACCTCATGGCGCAATTTTACGAACTTGAAGTCATCGATATCTACAAAACTATCCGTGAAGCCGTTGTAGTTACGTTGAGACCCAGCAAATGTGAGGTTGATAAATTTAACTTCATACAGGGCCAATATCTAACTTTTCGGCAGAACCTTGTAGGTCACGAGCTACGTCGATCCTACTCAATCTGCGCTGGCCGAGATGATGGTATTCTTCAGGTTGCAATCAAACGAGTAGACGGCGGTGCTTTCTCTACTTGGGTCAACGAAGAACTAAAAATCGGCGACACACTGCAGGCCATGCCTCCGATGGGAAATTTTTATACAACGCTAAATGCCTCAAACGAAAAAAATTATCTTGGATTTGCGGGTGGGTCCGGCATCACGCCATTACTCTCCGTCGTAAAAACCACGCTGGCGCAGGAGCCAAATGCAACCTTTACACTGGTTTACGCCAACAAAGCTGTGAACTCGATCATGTTTCGAGAGGAGCTTGATGACCTGAAAAACATTCATATGGGGCGACTTAATGTCATTCACGTGCTTGAGACCGATACACAAGAGATTGATCTTTTTACAGGACTGATAACAAAAGACAAATGCGCTCAGCTTTTTGAATCTGGCTGGATCAACCCAAGCGTTGTCGATACCGCTTTTATCTGTGGCCCAGAACCAATGATGCTTGGTATCGTCTCTGCTCTGCGCGCCGTTGGCTTGGACGACGCTCATATCAAGTTTGAGCTTTTTGCCTCGTCCCAGCCAGGCCGTATTGAGCGCCTAGTCCAGTCAAAGGATACCTCCTCGGACACTAATCAGACTACCGCAGCTATCACACTAGACGGTGCGACCCAGACTATTCGCATGCTCAGGAACGTTTCGGTTCTCGACGCAGCATTGCAAAACGACATTGACGCGCCTTTCGCCTGTAAGGCCGGAGTTTGTTCCACTTGTCGCTGTCGGATACGTGAAGGAGAAGTCGAAATGGTTGCGAACCACGCGCTCGAGGATTACGAGGTGGAACAGGGCTATGTCTTATCATGCCAATCCTACGCGGTTACTGACACTGTCGTCATCGATTACGATCAATAAAAAGCAGATTTTGCGCACACAAATACCGACGCGCGGGACATTTCCTGAGGCGATTCCACTATTGCGTTGACGAAAACCTACTCGTTGATTTGGTCAATGCAGACGCAAGCTCCCTTGAAAGTTCAGAGTCCGCTTAGCCCTTTAAGCGTAAGGTCAGCAACTAGACGCGCATACTTTTCACGTGCTTTGATCCCGGCGCCCTGTTGCCACATGTAATACCAGTTCAGCATCCCAAAAATCGACATGGTCGTCCCACGCAATTTTACGTCATCGTCACAGAACACCTCAGGGGCGGCCGCCCAAACAATATTATTAACAAAATCCACCATTTCACGTTGGTAGCCGCGTAGTACTTTTTGCTGCTCTAGGGGCAACATTGCAACACCGTTGATCTGCACCCGATGCTCTTCGTCGGCACCCTCGTAGGCCATCAGGACTTCCAGTACCACGGAGTGCACCCGTTCTTCAGGCGACTGACCATTCAGGTCTAACTTGCATACCCGGTCCCGCAATTTACAAAGATAGGTTTTAAGAATGTCATACAGGATTGCATCTTTGCTATCATAATAATGATAAATAGTGGCCTTCGATATCCCACAATCGCGCGCCAACATCGACATAGATGCCCTATCAAATCCCTCATTTGCAAAAACTTTTGCCGCTACCTGTAAGATATTATCTCGTTTCTGATCGTGATCTTTCGCAATGGTGCGGGCCAAAATTTAATCCTTGTTTCGGTTGTCAACGACGCGCACTGCCTTACCCTGAGAACGGATGACATCACCCGGATCGCCAACGATAATTTCTGCTGAGACCCCTATCAGGTCCTTTATCCGTTTCAGCAGCATACGCGACGCCGCAGCTTTGCTGGCGCCGTCAGTAGCACTCGGCAGTGACTCGACAAATACACGCATCGCGTCCATCCGACCCGCTTTATAAAGTTCAATTTGAAAATGCGGAGCCAGCCCACCCGTGGCGATTACTTGTTCCTCAACTTGGGTTGGGAACACATTGACGCCACGTAAAATTATCATGTCGTCAGTTCGGCCGGTGACTTTTTCCATCCGACGCATTGAACGTGCCGTCCCCGGCAATAAACGGGTCAGGTCCCCTGTGCGGTACCGGACCATCGGTAGGCCCTCTTTGGTAAGAGTAGTGAATACTAACTCACCCAATTCTCCACTAGAGACAACTTTACCTGTATCAGGATTAATAATTTCGGGATAAAAATGATCCTCCCAAATGACTGGACCATCTTTGGTTTCTACGCATTCATTGGCTACGCCGGGACCCATGATTTCACTCAGGCCGTAAATGTCAACGGCATGCATGTCGAAAGCCACCTCGACTTCCTTACGCATTGCGTCAGTCCAGGGTTCAGCACCAAAAATGCCAACTGATAGACTACTATCCCTAGGATCCTTACCAAGTTTATGAAACTGCTCAAGGATGTTAAGCATATAAGACGGTGTCACCATGATTCCATCAGGCTTAAAATCAGTGATCAAACCCACTTGCTTTTCAGTTTGCCCACCACCCATCGGCACCACTGTTGCGCCAAGTCGCTCAATTCCATAATGCGCGCCCAAGCCCCCTGTAAACAATCCGTACCCGTAGGCATTATGCACAATGTCACCCTTGCGTAGTCCTGACGCACGCAGCGACCGCGCAACGAGGTCAGCCCAAATGTTGATGTCACTTTTTGTGTAACCCACAACTGTTGACTTACCTGTGGTCCCGGACGACGCGTGCACTCTCACAATCTCAGATCTAGATACCGCAAAAAGCCCAAAAGGATAATTGTCACGCAAATCATTTTTACAGGTGAACGGAAACTTCGAAAGATCACCCAGTGTTTTCAGGTCATTCGGATGTACACCAACCTCATCGAAGCGAGACCTGTACATTGAGACATTGTCGTAAGCATGGCGCAATGACCATTTAAGTCTTTTAAGCTGCAATGCGCGAATTTCATCGATTGAAGCTATCTCTATCGCCTCCAGATCTTCGCGTTTTGGGCTTAAATCTTTCATTGCTTCCTCCTCAACCTATTCATCAAATAATTGACCTTTAATCTGGCGTGAGAAGCCGCGGAATTCGGCGATCAATTCACCATGCTGGTTGGTAACTTGCACGTCGTAAATCCCGTTGCGCCCAGTAAGGCGTATTTCACGAGCTTTTGCGGTCAGGACATCACCCTCAAAGCCCGGAGTGATGTAGCTAATCATGTTATGTTGGGCCACCGTAGATTTGTTTCGACTGTTGCACGCGAAGGCAAACGCGCTATCCGCCAAGGTGAAGGTCACGCCACCATGGCATACTCCATGCCCGTTGCAGTGAACCGATTGCACAGTCATGATAAGCGTCGCAATGCCCTCGTCAATCTCAGTGATCTCCATACCAAAATGTCGGCTCATCTGGTCATTAGTCCACATTGCCGCCGCTGACTTCTTTGCTCGTTCCTGCGGTATCATGTTGTGCCTCTAAAGATTAAGTGAACACTGGGTCGGGGAAGCAGAAAGGTTCTAAGTACAACACGCACCCATGCCAAATTGTGCTTCCGAGTCAGACTTGGAGGCGAACTCATCCTCCGGAGATCTCATCGAAACCATTTGTTTCAACGTCCTCGTTAAACTCAGTCCAACTTCTGCGTTGTTGGTAAGTGCTTCGGAAAAATCGCGAATTACATGAATTGCCACCTGAATTTGCACCGACTGAAATGCAACGCTCTCATAATCCAAATATCCCACGCGTGTTGATATTAGTACGCCTGCTGGCAAAACCGGGTCCTCTCCATTCAAGCTGTTTGAGTCCTCTGCAAGGTTCAGTGTAGCTTCAACCTTTTTGCCGCTGTCTGATACCAAAACTGATAAAACCATGTCGGCGCCTAACACTGCATGTTTTGAGCTTTGTCTTGCATAAACCGAACGGTTGGTCAATAAATTTACTTGCGATCAATTTGACGCCCGAGGACTTATGACCAACCAAACCCAAACCAGTGGCGCGACCGATTTTTTGACGCTAACAGCTCCACCACGAGGGTTCCACGAAAACCCTTTTCCAGTTTACTCTCGCCTGCGCGAAGACGCACCAGTATTTCAACAACCCGACGGCAGTTTCATCCTGTCCCGATACGCAGATCTTGATCGAATTTATCGTGATACGGTAACTTTTATCTCAGACAAGAAAGCCGTCTTTGGGCCAAAATTCGGTATTGGTACTCCGCTTTACGAGCATCACACAAATTCTCTTGTTTTCAACGACCCCCCTCTTCACAGTCGCGTGCGATCGGTCATGGTTGGCGCAATGAACCCAAAAGCGTTGGCCGCGATGGAACCTGGCCTAATCGCACTTGTAGACACTTTACTCGATCAGATGGCGGGAACTGTTCAAGTCGACTTGATTCAAACTTTCGCAGGGGCCATTCCAATCAATGTAATTGGTAATCTGCTTGGCATTCCCCGCGATCAAAGGGGCCCTCTACGTGACTGGTCACTGTCCATTCTTGGTGCATTGGAACCGACGCTAACACCCGGCCAACTTGAGATTGGCCATCAGGCAGTGCGAGATTTCAAAACCTTCTTACATCTCATTATCGAGGACCGCCGTAACAATCCCGCCGATCCAGAAACTGATGTTTTGACCCGCCTAATTCTGAATCCTGATAACAAACTGACCCAAACAGAACTCTACCAAAATTGTATATTCATACTTAATGCAGGACACGAAACCACAACCAACTTAATCGGTAACGCGCTCGCACTAATTGACCAACAACCAGACAAACGCGCGCAGTTGCTCCATAACCCCAACCTTATTGTTGCGGCCGTGGAAGAATTTCTCCGTCTGGAAAGCCCAAACCAATTTGGAAATCGCCTCACGACAAAAGATATCACTATGCATGGGGTCACAATTTCGGCAGGCTCAGACCTGCATTTATGCATCGGTGCTGCAAACAGAGACCCACGCCAGTTTCACGATCCAGACGAAATGCAGCTCGACCGACGCCCCAACAAGCATCTGAGTTTTGCCGGGGGACCACATACGTGCGTCGGTCTAACGCTGGCGCGCATGGAAGGTCGCGTAGCTGTCGGACGTTTTCTGCAACGGTATCCAAACTTTAAACTGACCAGCGGCGCTTCACGCGGGGGGAGACTTCGCTTTCGTGGCTTTTCTCACCTCCCTGCCGTCCTAAACTGAGGAGTATCCGATGACCATCCGAGAAGTTTCCAGCTTCGCCGCTGGACAGTGGATTCTGCCTTGTAGAGGCGCGCGCAATATCACATCCGCTATTTCTGGCGACGTCATCGCCACGGCGGGGAATGACAATCTCAGCGTTCAGACAATGCTGGACTACGCCCGTACTGTTGGCGGCCCCGCTTTGCGAGCACTTACATTTCATGATCGCGCCAAAATGCTCAAAGCACTCGCACTGCATCTGCGAGACCACCGTCAGGCGATTTATGATCTTAGCTTTGACACAGGAGCCACCCAATCTGACCACCTGATCGATGTTGACGGAGGCATTGGGACCATGTTGGTTTTTGCGTCCAAAGGCCGCAAAGAAATGCCTGATGCCCAAGTCTACCTCGACGGTGAAATCGAGCATTTAAGTCACAACGGAACCTTTATTGGACACCACATCTGCACGCCACTACAAGGCGTCGCAATACATATCAATGCGTTCAACTTCCCAGTTTGGGGAATGCTCGAAAAGTTAGCCCCAACCTTTCTCGCCGGTGTGCCAGCTATAGTTAAGCCGGCGACTAATAGTTGTTATGTAACCGAGCTATGCGTGAAAATCATGCTTGCATCTGAAATTATACCTACCGGCGCTCTTCAATTGGTTTCTGGCGGATTAGGCGATATGCTCGATCACTTGACCTGTCAGGATGCCGTGGCCTTTACAGGTTCGGCTGACACAGCGCTAAAACTACGTTCTAACTCCAGTATTCTCGGAAATTCTGTCCGCTTCACCTCTGAGGCGGATAGCCTTAACGCATCAATCCTCGGCCCCGACGCGCTCCCCGGCACACCTGAATTTGACCTATTCGTCAAGGAAGTTCACCGCGAGATGACCACAAAAGCTGGACAAAAATGTACGGCTATACGCCGCATAATTGCTCCAGAGCCAGCAATCGATGCCGTGATTGAGGCTATATCAACTCGTCTGTCAAAAACCATAATCGGTGATCCACGCCTAGATATAACTCAGATGGGCGCCCTTGTGTCCTCAGACCAAAAACGCGACGTACTTGAAAAAGCCTCTCTGATCGGTACTGAGGCTGAGCGTGTTTTTGGCGATCCTGAAAATTTTAACATTGTAGGCGCGGACGCCGAGCGAGGTGCCTTCGTCCCACCTATGCTATACCACTGTGCCAAGCCCGATACTGCCACACATGTGCACGGTACCGAAGCCTTCGGTCCAGTCTCCACCATTATGGGTTACAGCGATACTGCCCATGCAATTAAACTGGTCAACAAAGGCCAAGGGTCTCTTGTCGCGTCTGTGATAACCCATGACCCAAAGATTGCCTGCGAAATCGCCATTGGCGCAGCCGCATTTCACGGACGACTGTATTTCAACAATCGAGAATCAATGAAAGAAAGCACCGGTCACGGCTCTCCGCTACCACACCTAACGCATGGAGGCCCTGGACGTGCGGGCGGTGGCGAAGAATTAGGCGGAGTTCGCGGCGTTAAACATTACATGCAGCGCACATCTATTCAGGCCAGCCCAGACATACTCACGGCGATTGGCAAAAAGTGGGTCCCCGGTTCAAAAGAGTTTCAAGACCCATCGCATCCTTTCACCCGCACATTTGCAGAACTAAACATTGGCGAAACACTTAATACGCCACCACGTAAAATCACACTTAACGATATCGCACATTTTGCAGAATTCACCGGTGATACCTTTTACGCCCATATGGACGACGAAGCTGCTCGCCGAAATCCCTTCTTCCCAGGTCGCGTTGCACATGGATATCTCCTGCTCAGTTTTGCCGCCGGGATGTTCGTGGAACCTAACGAAGGACCTGTGCTCGCCAATACAGGTCTTAACGGGTTACGCTTCATGAAACCAGTATCTGCCGGAGACAGCATTAAGGTGCGCCTAACAGTTGCAAAGAAGACTAGGCGCACCGACAAATATGGCGAAGTCTGCTGGCACGTCACACTTACCAACCAAGATGATGAAATAGTTGCGGAATATGAACTCCTAACTATGAATTCGTACTAAGGTTGAACATGCAGTTCGAGCACTTACTTGAGCCGTGGATTATCTAGCCTTTCCCAACTCCAGACGTTAATTAGACGAAGTCGCAACCAAACGGACCATACCAATGCCGCAAGAGCTGACATCCCTTGCCGAACTTACCAAGCTCCCGTTTGATGAGATCATCGACGTGCGCTCACCTCGAGAATTTGCTGAGGACCACATCCCCGGTGCCGTTTCCCTCCCTGCACTTTACGATGACGAACGCGCTCAGATCGGCACTATGTATGTTCAGGACGACTCATTCAAAGCACGTAAGATTGGTGCCGCACTGGTATCACGCAATGTGGCCAGTCACCTAGAAGGGCCACTATCTAACCGCGAAGGCGGATGGCGGCCACTCGTGTATTGCTGGCGCGGCGGACAACGCTCTGGTTCGGTCGCGATGGTCCTGAAGCAAATTGGCTGGCGTACAGATACAATTATGGGCGGCTATCGCCAATACCGACGCCTCGTCGTCCAAGCACTGTATCACAATCCCATGCCCTGTCGCGTTGTGATTATCGACGGTGGCACCGGAACGGCCAAGACCCACCTTCTTAGCCATCTTGCGGACCAAGGCGCACAAACACTTGACCTTGAGTCCTTGGCAAAACACCGCGGCTCACTGTTTGGCTCCATGAATGAAACGCAGCCTTCTCAAAAGGCTTTCGAAAGTAGCCTTGCGATAGCAGTGACAAATTTTGACGCTGCCAAACCAATTTATGTTGAGGCAGAAAGCTCCAAGATCGGCCAACTGATCATCCCACCAACGCTTTGGAAAGCCATGATCGCAGCCCCAAGCCTACGCCTGACAGCGCCCGTCGCGGCCCGGGCTAATCATTTAATAACGGCTTATCCAGATATGATTGAAAATAAGGACAAGCTTTGCAGCGCGCTACAACAACTGACGCGATATCATAGCAGGGAACTGACTCATTTATGGGAGACCCTTGCTCACTCGGGCGATTATAGATCGCTCGCCACCCAACTGATTGAAGCTCACTATGATCCGCGCTACGCCCGCATATCGCGCGGTCATGCACCAAACGCCAGGGTCATCAATCTTCCAGATCTCGACAACAATACCTTGTCCAAAACTGCCACCAGCGTTCTTAAGATGCAGTTATAGATGCTGGTCCGTCAACGATCCGGCCTATGACCTTCGCTGAATGACCAACCATTTGCAGAGACTGCAATACTCTATGCACTTCGTTGGCATCAATCGTCGCCAGCATTCCACCGGACGTTTGTGGGTCATGCAACAATGCACCGCGCGCGCATCCTGCGCCCAACACAGGCGCTGCAGCAGCGTTTTCAGAGTAAATCGTCGAACGGTAACCTGCCTCAGCCAGCGATAATGCACCTTCGTAAAGTGGCACCGCCCCAAGATCAATTTGGGCGGCCACTTCTGAGGCACGGCAAATACCCATCAAATGCCCAGCGAGGCCAAATCCTGTTACATCCGACATTGCACTTGCAGATCGTAAAATCTTGGCTGTGGCACCCTGAGGTTTGGCCATTTCCTGCAGTACATCACGCACATGGTCGCCCTGTGCCTCGCCACGCATTTCCGCCGCCAAAATAGTGCCAGATCCAATGGGTCGGGTAAGGATTAGGACATCACCGGGCTTGGCTCCCACGTGTGAGACCGGAGAGCCATCCAACAATCCTGTTATTGTGAGACCTATTACTAATTCGCTCCCCATCGAGCTATGCCCACCAATAATTTCAGCCCCGATATCGGCCAGAACCGTTCCAACCTCGCGCAATATTTCAGACATTGACCGCGCCTGTAGCGCTACAGTCATCCGAGGCAAGGTTACCGACAAAAGTGCACCCTGCGGCTTAGCACCCATCGCCCAGATATCACCGAGCGCGTGCACTGTAGCGATCCGCGCCATCAGTCCAAAATCTTCGGTGAAACCCCGCAAATGGTCGGTTGTCACAACTTGCTTTGTGTCACCCAACTGCAGTACCGCCGCATCATCACCCGGCCCCATCAATACATCCATCCGACCGGATCGGGGTAAATTTTGCAATACTGCAGATAAGGTCCCAGGTCCAACCTTGGAGCCACAACCGCCACATAGAGTAACGTCTGGAATAGCATCCAGCGCCACCTCTGATGGCAACTTTGGTTTCGGCATCACGGGCAAGACCATAAACTTGTCCATAAATTTTTGATCAATCCGATCTTTCCAGCGCCACAACACAGGACTGGACAGTGCCAGCCCCCACTTCTCTGCTATTGCCGACTTGCCACCTAAAGAGATCAACTTGAGGTAGTCCTTCTGAGGGCGAAACGGCACCATGTTTCCTCCCGACAGAGCGCTCCTCAAATTTCGATAGAGCACTGGAGCGCTGCGCACGGCAAAAACTCCAGCCTTTGGGCGTGGTGATGCGTGCAGATGCGCGCAATCCCCAACGGCAAAAAGAGCGGTTTGGCCCTCAACTTGCAAGGTCTCACTAACTTGGATGAACCCTGTATCCGTCAACGGCAATCCTGAATTGGCAAGCCATCCATAGGCAAATGCTCCTGCAGCACCAACGGTCAACTGGCTAGGAATATGCTGCCCATCCTCCAGAACCACTGAATCTTTCATAATCCTTTTAACGCCGACCCCGGTAATGGGCTGCACGCCATGTTCAGCCATGGCGGTCAGCACAAACCTTTCCGCTCCTCGGGTCCGCCCAATAATATGCGGTCCAGCCTCAATGACACGGATGCGGGGACAAGATACTACCTTGCGCAATGCGTGCGCCATTGCCAAGGCAATCTCGCTCCCAGCCACGCCGCCTCCGATGACCGCGACATCGGGATCAACATGACCGGCATCGACATTTTCAAGAAACTTTGCCCATCGATTTGCAAATTTTTCTAAAGGTTTTGCCCCGATTGCATATTCTGCAAAACCCATGATGTCAGGCATCTCAGCGTGAATACCAATATCAATCGATGCAACATCGTACCCAATCTCACCGCGACCAGTCACTGTTATTGTGCGCCGTTCAAGGTTGATCGCTTCAGCAGGTGCCATGATTAAACGCACTCCAGCAAAGCGGCTTAGCTTAACAAGGTCAATGTCGAGCTCATTACGTGCATAGTGACCCGCCAAATATCCAGGAAGCATTCCTGAATAAGGCGCAGTCGGGCCCGGATTAATAAGGGTTACCCGTACTCCAGCCAAGGGGCGCATACCCCACATTCGCAACAATAAAGCATGGGCGTGGCCGCCACCGACCAACACCAGATCCCGGGACAACTGAATAGTCGGCAGCATCATCAAATGGGTTTCCTTTTAGTCCACTTGTCAAGTCATACTTAGAGAGGTTGGGTGCCAAGCCTTACCAATTTTAGGTATCCAGCAATCCGTGCTCAACCACGACCTTGCGTGCAACACGAAAACACTCCAGTGCCTGCGGCACGCCGCAGTAGATGCCAATCACATGTATAATTGCTCGAATTTCCTCCTTTGATACCCCGTTTTTAAGCGCGCCATTGCAGTGAATCTCCCATTCATGCATCTTGCCTAGAGCACCTAGCATGGCAAGGTTCATCATACTGCGTGTTTTTGGATCAATAACATCATCACCCCAACCAAAGCCCCAACACCATGCCGTCATCGCTTCTTGAAAAGGGCGCGAGAAATCGTCTGTTGCTTTCAAATTTTTCTCGACGTACTCCGCGCCCAAAGTGGCCTTGCGTTGCTCCAATCCCTTTAAAAACAAATCTTCGTCAAACATACTCATTAGTTATTGTTCCTTTTCAGAATTTCAAATTTCGGGTTTTCCATTCGTGTTACTAGGTAACGCATCTAACGTGTTTACCCATTGGCCAGATATATCAACAATTACAAATGCTATTACTCCATCTGCGCCAGCTACTGTATTTCTCAACACCTCGCTCGCAGGGAGCATAAAAAAGCTCTCAAAGGAAGATTTCCATCGTCATCAGTAGATAAACAAGGTCAGCAGCCGCAAAACGGAAGTATAACTCGTAGTCCTTAAACCCAAACCAAGTTTGCGTAAAATTCTGTACTGACCTCTCCGAGTGTTCGTCAACTAGGGTATTCCGTACTGAGATCATCATAAATTTGCACACCAAGTCACTGAACATAGGTTTTGCATTGAACTTCCCGCCATATTTAAGGAGAGGTCCTAAAGACCCAATGTCTTTTTGCCAAAATCAGTGCAACAAGCGCGAGCTATCTTCTCTCTTTCATTGTCCCCCTCTTGCCTTAAATGACATCCATCATGCTACAAACTTCATGACCAGCTTTGATGTCGATCGTATCGCGTGACACAACGATTCATGGACGCCATACTGTTCCACATCGAACCCGGAGAATTACATCACCATGGTCCCACTTGATGCCACAATTGGACAGAACCAAGAGGTACTAATCTCTAAATGCTCAGCAAGGATTGCTCTGGCTGACACCAAATTCATTGCCACTTCAATAGCAACAGCAACGTTCTTCGTTCCGTAAAACAGGACTTCAGATATGCCCCCAAATGCAATCTATGCCGCCACCATGTTGATCGCTGGAATTGGCATCCCCATTCTGGCTGCACTCAATGCCACCCTAGGCGTAAAACTAGGATCACCATTTTCTGCAGGCGTTGTATTATTTGTTGTTGCTCTTGCCTGCGCGCTGTTTGTTGCAGCGGTTAGTGGGCAAATTCTAAACATTGCAAACGCATACCATGCACCCCGACATCTATTTCTCGCTGGATGTTTCGTGGCTTTCTATGTTCTTTCAATTACTTGGATAGCGCCAAAATTTGGTGTTGGAAACGCGGTGTTTTTTGTTTTGTTAGGTCAATTGATATCCGCGGCGTCGATTGACCACTTTGGCCTCTTCGGCGCAACGATTTCGCCTCTTTCAATCTCTCGGGCATGTGGGATCGGTTTAATGGCTGCGGGCGTGTGGCTCACGCAGCAAGCTTAGCCGTTTACCAACTCACCATCCTCCAACCGTACCTTTCGATCCATCCGGGAGGCAAGCGCCATATTGTGAGTAGCAATCAAAGCAGCAAGCCCCGTGCCACGCACCAGCTCCACGAGAGTATCAAAAATTTGGTCAGACATGCTTGGATCAAGGTTCCCTGTCGGTTCATCTGCAAGTAATATCAGTGGATTGTTAGCCAAAGCTCGGCAAAACGCGACACGCTGTTGCTCACCACCAGATAGCGCAGCCGGCCGGTGCAACGAACGATTGCTGACACCAACGCGTGACAACAATTCGGCAGCTTTCTCTTCCGCCACAGATTTTGCAACCCCGTTAGCTAACTGTGGTAAGATAATATTTTCGATTGCATTAAATTCAGGTAGCAAGTGGTGAAATTGATAAACAAATCCTACATCGTTGCGTCGCACCGCAGTGCGTTTTCGGTCATTTTGGTCACTGAGAACCTCACCACCAATTTCAATAGCACCGGCGTCAGGTTTATCGAGCAATCCGGCGATATGAAGTAGTGTGGACTTACCCGCGCCAGAAGGTGCAACTAGGGCAACCATTTCCCCTGAAGTCAAGGTCAAGCCTACATCACGCAATACTTTAACTTCACTTGGTAAGCCTCTGTTATATGATTTCTTTATCCCTTTTAGTTTCAGCACACATCTATTCATGTCTGAGGGCTTCCACCGGATTTAGGCGAGCAGCTCTTCGTGCTGGAAAAATAGTCACTAAAAATGACAAGGTTAAGGACAATGAGACAGCGCTCGCAACATCTGCTAACTCCAGCTTCGCAGGGAGGTGATAAATGCCTCGAATTGCTGGATCCCACGTCCCACCACCCATCATCATGTTTACAAAACCAAACACTGTGTCGATATAAATCGCAAACATACATCCCAAAATTACGCCTAGAATAGTTCCAATAAGCCCCGTAAACACTCCACACATAAAGAAAACCCTGAGAACTGCTCCTTCAGTCAGCCCTATCGTTCTAAGTATACCGATATCGCGCCCCTTGTTTTTTACCAACATTATTAGTCCAGACACGATATTCATCGCTGCTATCAGAACGAGTATCGATAAAATTATGAACATTACGTTATCTTCAACTTCTAGCGCCCTTAAAAAGCCACCTGACGCGTCTCGCCATGTCCAAACTAATGCGCGTTCGCCACCCGCTTGCATCAAAGAAGCAGCCATCAATTCGACATCCTCTGGGTCTTGAAGCATTACTTCAAGTTCATCAGCCAAGCCATCCTTATTAAAAAATGATTGTGCCTCCACAAACGGCAAGTAAACTCGTGTCCTGTCGATGTCGTACCGGCCTGCTGAGAAAATGTAGACAACCTCGTAAACATTGACCCGCGGTGACGTACCAAACGCGGTCTTAACACCATTGGGCGAGATTAACTTGACTCCATCACCAACAGAGACACCCAGTTCGCGTGCCACTCCGACGCCAATCGCGATACCATCAGAAAAGCGCGCGAGATCGCCATCACCCGTATTTGGATCCGCAATTCGAGGAAGCTCAGCTAAGTTCTCAGGGCGAATTCCGTATACTTCAACACCAGCGTTACGGTTGCGCAAGCTTACCATAACTTGCCCTTTTACCAATGGCGCGACACGTGTCACACCGGGCACAGAGCGTAGGCGCGTTGCCATAGCGTCAAAGTTGCCAATGGTACGATCAATCTGACCGCTCTCGCTCGCTGTACCCGTTTGATATATTGTTGCATGCGCATTTGCACCAAGGATTGTATCTACAAATTCAGCACGAAAGCCCGACCGAACAGATAATGTCGCAATCAGCGCAAAGACGGCCAGGGTAATGCCAATTAAGCTGATCCATGTCATGACGCTTACGCCGCCTTCGGCTCTTCGCGCCCGCAGATAGCGCCAGGCAATCATCCACTCAAAAGGTGCGAACGGGGGGGTCATGTTAGCTCCGATTGCAATTTTGCGAGACACTACGGCCGCTCCATGTATGGGTCAACCCGCAGTTGAAAAAGACGACATCTTCCTGCTTTAATTACCGCACTTATATGATTTCAACCGGACCGCCGCCCTCAACTTTTAGGTATTTTGTCTTTAGTTTTGAACCAACTACTCACCCTTTCACAAGATAACGTGCGTTCAAAAATCTCTTTCATGATGCGCAAAGGTCTTAAGATAATGGCCTTGATAAACGCGCTCGAATGCTTTTCAACGAAAAAATCCGCCGTTTTCGCCTGTGATAGATTAAACGATGCCTGCTCAACCGAAAATTTGATTACGTAACGATTCCAACAGCATAACGCGGAGGCGTGATCCACATAGCAAATCACTCCACTGCCGTCAGTATGCTATTTAAAAATTTGGGCATTTTTCGATATTCTGAGTGTGCGGGCTGCCCAGCCACCAATCATTCCTAATCCGACACTTAAAATTTTGCATAAATTGCAGCAACTCGCTCAACTGCAAGCTCGGGTGACATCTCTTCACTTTCACCCGTCCGGCGGCATGTCAGTTCCACAACTCCGTTTTTTAATCCACGAGGACCTACAGTTATCCGCCATGGCAAACCTATCAAATCCATCGATGCAAATTTGCCGCCAGCTCGCTCTTTTCGGTCATCGTACAACGGCTCAAGACCATGCGCAGAAATTGACTTGTAAATTGCTTCACACGCACCGTCCGCAGCTTCGTCTCCCTGCTTCAAATTAATAATGCCACAATGAAAAGGCGTCACACCTTCAGGCCATATAATGCCCTTGTCATCATGACTGGCCTCTATGATCGCACCCAAAAGCCGTGATACTCCAATACCATGTGATCCCATGTGCACCGGCACACTAGATCCATCCGGCATCTGCACTGTCGCACCTAATGTTTCGGAATATTGCGTCCCAAAGTAAAAGATTTGACCCACTTCAATCCCGCGGGCCACGCGACGACGCTCATTAGGCACCTCAGAAAATGCTGCCACATCATGGGTTTCATCCGTACGGGCATATCGGCTCGTAAATTCTTCAAGGATTGACCTGCACTGCGCTACATCGTCGAAGTCGATTTCGCGGTCACCAAACTTCAGATCTGTTATTTCACTATCGTAATAAACTTCAGACTCACCGGTCTCAGCGAGCACCAAAAACTCGTGCGTATAGTCGCCGCCAATGGGACCGCTGTCTGCACGCATTGGAATTGCCTGCAAACCCATACGCTCATAGGTGCGCAAGTAACTTACGAGGTGGCGGTTGTAGGCATGCAAAGCATCATCCTTGGTCAAGTCAAAATTATAACCATCTTTCATGTAAAATTCCCGCCCACGCATCACACCAAAGCGCGGCCGAATTTCATCACGAAATTTCCACTGGATCTGATAAAGCGTCAGCGGCAGATCCTTGTAACTTTTGACATGGCTGCGAAATACATCTGTAAACATCTCCTCGGCGGTTGGTGAAAACAACATGTCGCGTCCATGCCGGTCTTGCATGCGAAGCATTTCCTCACCATAGCCGTCGTAGCGTCCAGACTCCCGCCACAAATCAGCCGACTGCAACGTCGGCATCAGCATAGGAATGTGTCCAGCACGAATTTGTTCTTCATGAACTATATTTTCAAGCTTACGCAAAACCTTGAAGCCCAGTGGCAGCCAAGAATAAATCCCTGCGGACGCTTGTTTAATCATACCAGCCCGCAACATGTAACGGTGGCTTACAATCTGTGCTTCAGCCGGCGTCTCTTTAAGAACAGGCAGGAAATAGCGGGACAGGCGCATGATGGCTCCTTGGTAAACGATTTAATAAATGGCCGTTTATGACTTTGTGGCCATTCGTACAAGAGAAGGCTGCACGGCAACTCCAAGAGAGTGCAAACAGTGTTTTTATCCGTGGCAATTCAATAATAGCAGCAATGGCAAACATTTTGACACTTCCTACTGTTAAATTTATCCAGTTAAGCGTTTCTGCAGATCGACGTTCGTGGATTACGCACGATTTAACTAAATCGATCACAGACTGCTCAAGCATAAATCGTTGAAGCGTCACTATCGAAATCGTTAGCTATTAACAAGAAAATCCAAACAAAACACACGCCCAGACTTGAAAAGCCCAGCTGATTACGCGATCTCTTCACAAAAGCTCAAGGGAACCATTATGGCACTGCCTGTTCGCGACCAACTCAAGTACTGGGGCATCGCCGCCTTTATTTTTTTTGTGGCACTATGGTATCTGGGCCACGTTCTACTCCCCTTTATATTGGGTGGAGCCATTGCGTACTTTCTTGATCCAGTTGCCGACCGCCTCGAAACAGCTGGGCTAAGCAGAACTGCAGCAACGGTCGTGATCACACTTTGTGGCCTATTGGTGTTTAGTTTTGCTGCGCTTGCGATTGTGCCAATGCTCGTAAATCAGACGATTTCATTGATAAATACAGTGCCACAACTAATTTCGGATCTTCAAATCTTTGTAGCCACTAATTTCCCAAGCGTGTCCACGCCGGACTCGGTTATCCACAGATCATTGGTTTCCGTTGGAACTGTTATTCAAGAGCGTGGCGGTGAATTGCTGCAAGGTGTGCTAAACTCAGCGTTGTCAGTGATAAATGTGTTGATGTTGTTGGTTATAGTACCTGTTGTGGCCTTTTATCTCTTGTTGGATTGGGATCGCCTGATTAGGGAGATCAATCGTCTTCTTCCCCGCGATCATGTGTCTGTGATAAGCACACTGTTTCTTGAAATCGACAAAACACTAGCATCATTCGTCCGAGGCATGGGGACCGTTTGCCTTATCCTCGGAACCTACTACGCCGTTGCATTAATGATAGTCGGATTACAATTTGGGCTGGTGGTTGGTTTCATTGCTGGTCTCGTAACATTCATTCCTTACCTAGGCGCTTTGATCGGTGGCGCTCTCGCTATCGGGCTGGCACTTTTCCAATTCTGGGGCGACTGGTTCACAATCGGCATGGTATTTGGGGTATTTGCAGCCGGTCAAATTGTCGAAGGTAATTTTTTGACACCGAAGCTCGTTGGAAAATCTGTTGGTTTGCATCCAGTTTGGCTATTAATTGCCTTGTCTGTATTCGCCGCATTGTTCGGCTTTGTTGGCATGCTTGTGGCCGTCCCTGTCGCTGCAGCAATTGGAGTGCTCGCCAAATTTTTGGCCGGGCAATACATGTCATCGAGCCTCTATTTGGGTTTCGAATCTAAAAATCAGAACAAAGATTAACGAAATGGCAAAGCAACTAAACTTTGATCTGCCAGTTCGGGCGGCCTTGGGCCGTGGTGATTTTTTTGTTAGCCCGGCAAATAAGATCGCATTGGGTTTGATTGAAAGTTGGTCAACTTGGCCGGGCAATAAGTTGGTTCTCTCGGGCCCACCGGGGGCCGGTAAAACTCACCTGGCTCATGTCTGGGCGGGCATAGTTGGAGCTCAGATAATCTCCGCGGCCAGTCTAAGCGGGGCCGATATCCCAGCACTTTGCACTGGCCCTATTGCTGTCGAAGACATACCCGAAATTTCACAAGATAAGCGAGCCCAGACGGCTTTGTTTCACGTACACAACCTTACACTTGCTGAGGGGCACAGCATGCTGTTGACTGGTATTAACGATCCTAAACACTGGGGATTATCCCTTCCAGACCTGCACAGCCGAATGCAGGGCACCACCGTTGCGACGCTTAGTCAACCGGATGACACTCTCCTGATGGCGGTCTTGGCTAAACAGTTCAATGACCGTCAACTTACGCCCAGCGCTGATACCATTCGCTACCTGCTCACGCACATGGATCGCTCTTTTGACGCAGCCACACGAATCGTCGCAGAGCTCGATCATCTATCTCTTACAGAGAAGCGCCCTATCACCCGAACTCTTGCAAAGCGTGCCTTAAATTGAGCCATGGTCATCATCTGACCATCGTACGCTGTCCACCAACGCGGATTTTAAACTACTTGGCGCTTCACCAAAAGCCCCGTAGGATGTTGTTCTTTTTCTTGAACCTTTGTAGTCAGCACTCATGATACAGTCCGACTTTCTGAAATCTGATTTTCCCGCACCCACCTCGCTGAGTGACGTGGACCTTTCTGGGGCCGGGCGCTTCCATAACCGAGAGCTCAGTTGGCTTGGGTTCAACTGGCGAGTTCTGGAAGAGGCTGAAAACCCCAGAGTGCCTCTGCTTGACCGTCTGCGCTTCCTGTCAATCTCTGCGACCAACCTTGATGAATTTTACACTGTGCGGGTGGCGGGCCTGCGCGAACTTGTTCGAGAGAACAACATAACACCTGCTCAAGACGGCCTGACCCCTGCCGAACAACTGGTCTTGATCAACGAGGATGCCCGCAACCTGTTGCAAGAACAGCAACGTACGTTCATCGCTTTGCGCGAAAGGATGGAGGACGAAAATATCCTTATCCTAGATCATAAGTCGCTTTCGGAGGAGGACAAAAAATATCTCGCAGGTGTATTTCTAAACAAGGTGTTTCCAGTTCTTTCGCCTTTGGCGATCGATCCAGCGCACCCCTTTCCATTCATTCCCAACACTGGCTATTCGCTGGCCCTGCAACTTGAGCGGATCAAGGACAAGAGATCACTGCAGGCACTTTTGCCGATACCCCACCAAATCGATCGTTTCATTTTTCTGCCTGCACCTGAAGGCACAACTCGGGCATTGCCACTAGAAGAACTACTGCTTTTACACCTAGATAGCCTGTTCCCAGGATATAAAGCCAAAGGTCATTGTGCTTTTCGGGTGTTGCGGGACAGCGACTTGGAAGTCGAAGATGAAGCAGAGGATCTCGTGCGCGAATTCGAAGTGGCTTTAAAGCGCCGTCGCCGCGGTGAAGTTGTGCGTATGAAGATATCTGCCGATGCTCCAAAGGCACTAAAATCTCTTATAATGAGTGAGCTGCACGTACGCGGTGACGAAGTGGTCGACATAGATGGTATGATTGGTCTTGCCGATCTCAGCGAGCTAGTACTGGATGATCGCCCCGATCTTCTGTGGCCATCTTTTGTACCGCGCGTACCAGAAAGGGTTCAAGACCACGAAGGCGACATGTTTGCTGCTATCCAACAAAAAGACATGTTATTGCACCATCCTTACGAAACATTCGATATGGTGGTGCGACTTCTAGCGCAGGCGGCCCGTGACCCAAATGTTGTGGCAATAAAGCAAACACTCTACCGGACGTCAAAGAATTCGCCAATCGTCGAGGCTCTGTGTGAAGCCGCGGAGGACGGTAAATCAGTGACAGCACTTGTCGAGCTCAAAGCGCGCTTCGATGAAGCAGCAAATATTCGACAATCCCGCCGTCTAGAACGCGCTGGAGCGCATGTCGTGTACGGATTCCTCGACCTAAAAACACATGCCAAAATTTCAACGATTGTGCGTCGAGAGGGAAATCAACTGGTGACCTACACTCACTATGGGACTGGCAACTACCACCCAATCACGGCAAAAATTTATACTGATCTCAGTTTTTTTACCTGCGATGACAATCTCGGACGGGACGCCACCAAAGTGTTCAACTACCTTTCAGGTTACGTGGAACCGGAAAAATTGGATAATTTGGCCATCTCTCCAATTTCACTTAAACAAACTCTTATCGAGATGATTGGAAAGGAAGCCGACCACGCTCGGGCTGGCAAACCAGCAGTAATCTGGGCCAAGATGAATTCGGTAATTGAGCCAACAGTGATTGATGCGCTTTATGAGGCAAGCCAAGCAGGCGTTAAAATCAGCCTTATTGTGCGGGGTATCTGCGGGCTACGACCGGGTGTCAAAGGGCTTAGCGAAAACATTCGCGTCAAATCTATCGTTGGCCGATTTCTCGAACATTCACGCATCGTTTGTTTTGGTAACGGCTCCGGCTTACCTTCAAAAAAAGCCAAAGTTTATATTTCCTCCGCTGATTGGATGGGCCGCAATCTCAACCGTCGGGTTGAAACGCTAATTGAAATTGGCAACGCAACCGTTAAGGCTCAGATCGTAAGTCAAGTCATGGCAGCCAACTTAGCAGATGTGGCACAAAGCTGGGTGATGAAGCCAGACGGTAGTTTTGAGCGCACACGCGTCCCAGAAGGAGAATTCGCGTTTAATTGCCACAGGTTCTTTATGGAAAACCCCTCTTTGTCTGGCCGGGGCTCTGCAGGCGCTTCCGACGTTCCAAAACTAACCCATACCGAAGATTGACCAAAGCGGCCGCGTGCGCCACATTGAATTTGTAAGAAGTGGGGCACGGCATGGACGGCACTCCTGAACCTGCGCGCGATTGGGGGCCATTCGGTCGACCCCTTTTCAATGAACCGGATGCGCGTGCCTTGTCGCGGGTCGGCGTGGTTGACGTGGGGTCTAATTCAGTACGCCTTGTAGTTTTTGACGGGGCAGCGCGCAGTCCAGCATATTTTTACAATGAGAAAATTATGTGTGCGCTTGGCGCTGGTCTGTCTGAAACAGGGCGACTTAACCCCGTTGGACGCCGCCGCGCATTAGCAGCTATACGCCGCTTTCAGCGCCTTGCCGCTGGCATGGCACTCAAAGGACTAACAGCCGTGGCTACAGCAGCTGTGCGGCAAGCAGAGGACGGCCCTGACTTTTGTGAAGAAGTACTGCATGAAACAAATTTGACGATTCACGTAATCGACGGCACAGAGGAGGCCCGTTTATCTGCGCAGGGGGTCTTGCTGGGTTGGCCTGGATCTTATGGGTTGGTTTGTGACATTGGGGGGTCATCAATGGAGTTGGCCGAAATCAATGACGGCGAAGTCGGTCGGCGAGTTTCTTCGTCCCTTGGCCCTTTCAAATTGCGCGATGTAAAGGGCGGCAAAAAAGGCCGGAAGGCATTTATCAACGAAACACTAGATGAATTACACGCGCAAATGGGACGTCAGAAGAACCGCCTATTTCTAGTTGGAGGCTCCTGGCGCGCGATTGCCCGGATCGACATGGAACGACGGAAATATCCACTGCATGTATTGCACGAATACCGTATGAGCGGTAAGGCCGTGCGCGAAACCGCCCAGTATATTTCCAAAGCTGATTTGGATCACCTGCGCCAGTGCTGCGGCATTTCTGCGAGCCGTATGGAACTCGTACCGCTGGCGATAGAAGTCCTCAAAGGTGTTGTGCGTCGCTTCAAACCCCATGACATCGCGATCTCCAGCTACGGGATTCGAGAGGGGATGCTTTACGAACAGATGCCTGAAAGATTGCGTGATTTAGATCCGCTGATTGAAGCCTGCCGGTTTGCCGAGGTAAAAGATGCACGTATACCCGGCTTTGGGAAGGCTCTCTACCATTTCATAATGCCGTTGTTTAAGTCGGCGAACGACGACCGCAAGCGTCTTGTAAAAGCCGCCTGTTTGCTACACGATGTAAGCTGGCGTGCGCATCCAGATTACCGCGCACAAACTTGCTTTGACAACACCACAAGGGCCAACTTAGGCGGCCTTAAACATTCCGAACGTATCTTCATCGGCCTAGCTTTGCTATATCGCTATCGCAACAAACGCGAAGGCACTGGATTTGATGCCCTCCAAACCCTGATAGGTGAAGAGGATAAGCGACAGGCCGAAATTCTTGGCAAAAGTATGCGCTTTGGTGCCATGCTTTGGATGCAGGGCACAGAGGACATGGGCAAGCTCAAATGGCGTCCTAAGAAACGAGAATTAAACTTGCTGCTACCTAAGTCAGCGGAACCACTCTTCGGCGAAGTCGCCGCTGCGCGTCTAAAATCCCTTGCTAACGCGCTGAATGCCACGTCAACAGTAAAAATAAGACCTGACATTTAAACACCTTGCCCCAGAGCAAGATTTTCTACCTAAAATTTTTGAAATAAGTGTCTTGCAACCGAGGCGCCACGCACCAATAGTGGGTTAGATATCTGTCTCATCGCCCTTTGGTACGTTCAGCTCCTTCGACACCTTTCGCCGCAGAATTATATCGCCATTAGGTAACAGTTCAGGCGGATGATAAGAACTCCAGTCTTCAACATCCTGCATAAGTGTGCGAAAAGCAGGCCCCATTTCAAGAAAAAAAGATTGTAACTCCGGTCCAACATCGCCAGCAAAATCCTGCAATCCTTTGATTGCTGGCTCCACCTCCTGTTGCAAACCTTTGAAAAACAATTTCAGGCCCTCTTCCATAAGGTTTAAACCGTCACCTTCGGTTTGCGCCGAGGCGGGCGTTACCATTACCAAGATTGCCACAAATAAAAAACGTTTCATGGTAATATTATGGACCTTCTAACCAACAATTTCAAATCTCGATATCTAAGACAACAGGGAAATGGTCAGATGCTGTCAGCAGCGCCTCACGTAACTCCGTTTTACGCCAGCACTCATAATCATCAAACGGATGCCAAATGCGCCAGCATGGTTTTTTATCGCACATGTCGGACGAAATCATTACGTAGTCCAGCAACGCCTGCAGATATCGCCCCTCGCGTGCCAGAAAGAATCGTGACGAAGTTGGTATGGGCGCCAATCGCCGCCGCAGTATTGCGCGCGCGTTTGGGTCAAACAAACCATTAGCACCATCCTCGCCCATAACAATCTCGACAGACGAACGACCAAATAGGTTTTCGTACTCATCCAACCCCGGCCCATCGTTAAGGTCTCCAAGCAGGATAAGTGAATCTCCTGCCTCCAAATGAGTGGCAATACGAGCCCTTAGCCAAATCGCTTGAGCAAGTTGTTTGCGCCGGTTTGCAACACTCAACCGGATTACCTCGTCACGGCTACGTGCTCCGTGCGGTGCCTTGGATTTAAGGTGTGCTCCAATCATTCGAAATTGGTTCCCCTTGGCCGTATTCACCTGCAGTTCCAGTGGAGGCTTTGAAAAACGAACAACATCCTCAGTTGCATCTACATCAAGGTCAATATGGAACACTTCATCGAACCTCGGAACGTCATCGGTTCGCTTTTTGCCAGTTGCGACCCCAATTGGGTCATGCACTGCCTTTATCTTGTTTGGGTCGTAAAGCAGCGCAATTTCCTGCTGTGTGTCATTTGAAAACCCCAAAACAGCTTTGCATGCCCGCAAATCGTAAGCTCTTGCAAAAGCCTCCAAGGCCATCACAGTGTCACGCTGCCCGTTTTGATCAGGCGCCTCAATCACCATCACCGCATCTGCATCAATTGCCTTAAAAACAGTACCAAGAGCTTGTGCCTGTTGCGCGCAGGTGACATTATGCCGACCGGACCAGCGATCGTTCATAATGAGCTGGTCTTGATCGTCGAATAGTGCGCCGAACCACTCCACGTTATACGTGGCAATCCGCATCACGCAGCCTCATTGATCTGGTCCCAGGCTCGGTTGATATCAATCATTCGTTTCTCGGCAAGCCGGATCGCTTCTTCCGGAACGCCACGCGCGATCATACTGTCCGGATGAGTTTCTCGGACAAGCTTGCGCCAGGCTTGACGAATATCGGATTTCGAAGCATTTGGCATCACACCCAACACATCGTACGGATCAGGTTTGGCGTTTGGAACGTAACGCGCTCTGATGGCCCGAAATTCCACGTTTGACATGCCTAAAATTTCGGCGACGCGGGCAAGAAATACATCCTCCGCTTCATGGTATTGCCCATCTGCGACAGCAACATGGAAGAGCCCCTCCATCAAGTCACAAAAACCGTGTTCCCTATCACCAAATAACTTTTTAATGCGGTAGGCATATTCCTCAAAACCAGCCACGTCCTGTCGAGCCATGTTAAAAACGCGCGCGGCTTGAGGTTCGTCTTCACGGGCGATTTGAAAAACTTCACGGAAGGCAGCTACCTCGTCGCGCGTCACCAAACCATCAGCCTTGGCCATTTTCGCGCCCAGCGCAATCACCGCGATGGTAAAGGCCACAGACCGCTCTGGCGGCGTGCGCAGTCTTTCAAGCACGTCTGACAGGCTCTCGCCTTTGGCCAGCGCAGACAGGGCTTTGGATATGCGGTTCCAGATCGTCATTGGTTGAACATTAGCCTTTGCAAATGCGGAAGTCATCGCCGCATCACAGCAATTTTAGCATCAAGACAAGATCCATCCAGCGGTCAAATTTTCGCCCAACCTCCGGTAGCCGTCCAACCTGCTCAAAGCCCATTTTTTCATGGAAAACAACGCCTGCCCTGTTTTCTCCCGCTATCCCAGCGACCAGCGCATGCGCCCCATCTCGCCGCGCGCCAGCTTCTGTGGCCCGCATCAAGGCCCGACCAATCCCCTTGCCACGCGCGATTTCCCTCAGATGCAGCGTATGTTCGAAACTATGACGATAGCCAGCGCCGCGCCGGAACTGACCCCAGGTGGCAAAACCAAGAATGTCATGCTTCGCCTCAGCCACAATCAGCGCGGCACCACGTTGATCAATCAGTTCGGATATTTCTTCGACGGGCTTTGCCACACTGTTGAACGTACTGACACCAAGGGTAATTTCCAGGTTCCAGATCGCCGCAATCTGTGCCGCGTCTTCGGCCTGGGCCGTCCTGATCAACATGACAAAACTCGCTTGCCGTGTGGCGTCTCAAAGATCGCTCGCATCGCCCTGGATCCGATTTCAATCGCGATGCGGGAGTCCTCGAAACCGATGGCGGCAGTCAATGTCTCGGCATCCGGATGCGCTATCTCGACCCGTATCAGAGCGCAGCCCGATCTGGCCAGGAGGTCCCCCGGCGTGCACGCCACATCCCACTGGATCAGCGCTGGGAACAGGTTTTCAAACGGCAATATGCCAGATGCGGGCACCGCCATGCGCCACTTAAGATCGCCCCGCGCCAACGCCACCGGTTGCCCGGCGTCCACGTCCAGCTCAGCCAGTTTGGTATCCAGATCATCGACACGACAAATCCAGTTGTGCAGCCGCGCAGGGCCTTGGAACCGGTCCAGATCAAACCACCGCGCATAACCCAGAGACTCGGCGTTCGGATCGATGGCGATCGCCTCGAGATAAAGCCCGTCGGCGAGACCAAGTAACTGATTGTGCGTCCCAAAGTGCAAATGGTTGCCTCCAGGCAGCATTTTGACCCCCAAGGACTCTTCAACATGGGAAACCGCTTCCTCAACAGTCTCCCCTGCAACGGCCAGATGATCTAAAAGCATGGATGTCCTCAGAAATGGAGTGCAACACAGGATTGCTCGCAACTATTTTAGGGGTAATTACAACCAAATACAAAGTGCCTTGTTGACACCCACGCACCGATCCCCTTTTCATTCCACCGCCACACACTCTAATTCTGGTAATTTTTCTTTTCAAACTGGTCTTTGTCGCGAATTAATGGGCGCACATCTCTTGACACTTGCCGCGGACAGTCGCTTTACTCCGTTAAAATTTATATGGCCATATATCGCACCTCTATGCCCCAAGACTTCTCTCAAATCAGAAAGTCTGCCACTCGTACCTACAGGTCAAAGGAGGGGCGCTGTTGTCTTTAATCCTGATTGCACTTCTACCATTTCTAGGCGCATTTTTTCCGCCTCTGCTCATCCGAGCCGGCCGCAATGCGGCCGCTTGGTCAGCGGGGCTGACCACGTTATTGGCTCTGGTCGGGCTGTTAACTCATGCGCCCAAAGTTTTTTCAGGCGAGGTTATTCAAACTCGTATTGAATGGGTGCCAGGATTGGGTCTTAACGCGAACTTCTTCCTTGATGGTCTGGGTTTTCTGTTTGCCGGGCTCATACTTGGGATCGGATTGCTCATTATTATCTATGCCCGGTTTTACCTGTCCCGACAGGATCCAATGGGCCAATTCTACGCCTATTTGCTGATGTTCCAGGGTGCGATGGTGGGCATTGTTCTGTCAGATAATATACTGCTTTTGTTGGTTTTCTGGGAGTTGACATCGCTGTCGTCCTTCTTGCTGATCGGGTTTTGGAAACATCTTCCAGAAGGCCGCCAGGGCGCGCGTATGGCACTGACCGTTACAGGCATGGGTGGACTCGCCATGATCGCCGGGTTGCTCATTCTAGGGCAGATTGCCGGCAGCTACGATCTCAGTGTCATTCTGACCCAGAAAGAAACTATTCAGGGCTCGCCTCTGTATCTTGTCGCCCTGATCCTGATACTCACAGGTGCTTTTACCAAATCAGCGCAGTTTCCATTCCACTTCTGGCTACCGCACGCCATGGCCGCGCCGACCCCAGTCTCAGCCTATTTGCACTCAGCCACAATGGTCAAAGCAGGGCTTTTTCTTATGGCGCGTCTCTGGCCGGTTCTGGCTGGCACAGAAGCATGGTTCTACATCGTCACGACGACAGGGCTCGTCACGATGGTCCTCGGCGCCGCAATCGCCTTGTTTAAGGATGATCTCAAAGCACTTTTGGCATTCTCGACCGTCAGCCATCTTGGCTTGATCACGATGCTATTGGGATTTGGGACCAAAATTGCCGCAGTTGTCGCTGTGTTTCACATAATCAACCACGCCACATTCAAAGCCGCCTTGTTTATGACAGCCGGAATTGTTGACCACGAAACTGGGACCCGCGATATCAAACGGCTGGGCGGGCTGCGAAAGCTCATGCCAGTGACCTTTGCCATGGCAACTCTGGCCAGCCTGTCCATGGCCGGCATTCCACCATTAAATGGGTTCTTGTCAAAGGAAATGATGCTCGAGGAGGCCGCTCATACAGTCTGGTGGAGCTCACACTATGCACTCCCGGTAATAGTGCTGATCGGGGCCTTGTTTTCTGCGGCATACTCGCTTCGCCTGATTGCCCACACCTTCCTTGGCCAGATGCGCGAAGACTATCCCTTGCATCCGCATGATCCAGGCCCCGGCCTTTGGCTCCCGCCGGCAGCTCTTGTCAGCCTGATCATTCTGATTGGACTGTTTTCAAATGCGATCGCCGGGCCGATTGTCGTCGCCGCATCACAGGCCGTGATTGGCGACGCAAAGCTGCCTTATTACTCGCTCAAAATCTGGCATGGTTTTACGCCTGCCCTTTACATGTCTGCCCTCGCGATATTGGCTGGTCTAATACTCTTGTGGCAGCACAAGGCTTTGGAAAGGACCTGGAACGCAGCTCCGCGGCCAGAAGCAAAATCGATTTTCGACGCGATTGTCGTATACGTTTGGCGCATGTCAGATCGAATAACGGAGGCATTGCACGACGGGGCACTGACCCGTTATGCAGCTATTTTCACTTTCTTTACTCTGGTCATGGGCATGTATGCCTATGTCACCGGCACCTCGGCAGGAACAGTTTTAACCCTATCCGCTATCGATCCCTTGGCTGTCGTCGGATGGGTCTGTCTGGTTGTGTCTGCAATCTGCGTCGTTGCATTCCACCGCAATCGGCTTCTGGCATTGGTCACGATTGGTGTCACTGGTCTCATGGTGTCTCTAACATTCAACTATTTCTCGGCACCCGATCTAGCCCTCACTCAGGTGTCTGTCGAAGTTGTGACGATTATCCTACTGTTGTTGGCTTTGAACTTCATGCCCAAAACGACTCCAGTGACACACACCGCCAAAAGACATGTCAGAGATCTGACCATTGCCGGAATCGCAGGGCTGTGCGTAGGAGGCCTTGCCTTTGTCATTCTAAGCAGCACTTTTTCGCAGCCCTCAATCTCTGAGTTTCACCTGGCCACTTCTTACACGGGCGGTGGCGGCACCAATGTCGTGAACGTCATTCTTGTCGACTTCCGGGGTTTTGACACATTTGGCGAGATCATCGTTCTAGGAATTGCTGCTGTGGTCATCTTTGCCTTAACGGAGGCGATTTTGGCTTCAAATGTGCGCGCCAAACTGCTTAATCGCAAGTCGGACCGTCCAATCGCTGGCGACGCGCACCCGTTGATGATGGTGGTCGTGACCCGTGTCATGATGCCCATTGCGCTGATGGTTGGTGCCTACATCTTTTTCCGCGGGCATAACCTACCTGGCGGCGGGTTTATCGCCGGGCTCATTGTCGCGATTGCTTTTGTAATGCAGTATATGGCGTCCGGCTTTGCTTGGACGGCTGCCCGCCAAACCTTCCCGTACCATGGTGTTATCGGCAGCGGCGTTCTGATCGCTGCCGCCACAGGTATTGGAGCCTGGTTTAATGATTTGCCGTTCTTAACCAGCGCCTTTGGCTATGTTGAATTACCGGGTCTGGAAAAATTTGAACTGGCCACGGCTTCATTGTTTGATCTGGGTGTTTTCCTCGCCGTCTCCGGCGCCGTTCTTTTGGCTCTGGAGAGCCTCGCCCGATATGCCTGGCAGCCGGGTATTGAACCTGAACACCCAATGGATATTAACCCCGAACGAGACGACCCACCCTTAAACGATACAGAACGGGCGGAGGTCTGATATGGAAATTCTCGTTGCCAGTTCGATCGCCGTTCTGACCGCATGCGGTATTTACCTCGTGCTGCGTTCGCACACGTTTCCAGTGATCCTAGGGATCTCATTACTGTCTTATGCCGTGAACATCTTTCTGTTTGCCTCAGGGCGCTTGGTGCAGCACCTGCCCCCTATCCTGAACAAATATGGGGAAGGCAGCTATACGGATCCGCTGCCTCAGGCACTAGTTCTAACGGCGATCGTGATTTCATTTGGTATGACGGCGCTTGTCGTGATGATTGCCCTAGGCGCGTTCCTGTCATCCGATGAGGACAGAATCGACATGAACGACAGCCCGGAAACCGGAGATTCATCGTGAGCCACCTGATTATTCTTCCCGTGGTTCTGCCGGCCCTAGTTGCGCCGTTCATCCTAATGGCCATTCGCCATCACCTTGATCTTCAGCGTATTTTTTCCGTTGCTGGCACACTCGCGCTGGTGGGCGTGGCCTTTATTCTAGCAGGACAGGCGGCCGACGGTGACATTCAGGTCTACGAACTGGGGGATTGGCGCGCGCCCTTCGGTATTGTTCTGGTGCTCGACAGATTGTCTGCGCTGATGGTCCTGCTGACATCGCTTCTCGCTTTAGCGATTGTGCTTTATGCCATCGGAACCGGGTGGGACAAGCGCGGCCACCACTTTCACGCTCTGTTTCAGTTCCAGCTGATGGGCGTGGCTGGCGCATTTTTGACCGGAGACGCCTTCAATCTTTTCGTATTCTTCGAAGTGCTCCTGATCGCCTCATATGGATTAATGATCCATGGTGGCGGCGCGGAAAGACTGCGCGCAGGGGTGCAATATGTCGTCTTCAATCTTCTGGGATCAACACTGTTCCTGTTTGCCTTGGGAACTATTTACGCAGTCACAGGCACCTTGAACATGGCAGACCTGGCCGAGCGCGTCTCAAGCCTTTCCACCGAAGATACCGCTCTGATCCGGGTCGGCGCGATCCTGTTGCTTCTGGTTTTTTCGATCAAGGCTGCGGTCTTGCCGCTGCATTTCTGGCTGCCCGGCAGCTATGCCAATGCCCCGGCCCCAGTCGCTGCATTTTTTGCCATCATGACCAAAGTAGGCGCCTATGCTATTTTGCGCATGTACACTTTGGTCTTTGGCCCCGACGAGCCGGTGAGCAAGGGTCTTGTCGGTGATTGGCTGTTGCCCGCGTCGCTGCTAACACTGGCGATTGGCATGATTGGTGTTTTTGGCGCCCGTGACATTGCCAAGCTGGTCGCTTTTGCAGCGATCGGATCGATGGGTACATTGATGATCGCGATCTCCATTTTCACGCCAGTTTCGGCTGGCGCCGCCGTCTACTATATTATGCATTCAACACTGGCGACTGCGATGATGTTCCTCATAGCCGATCTGGTGATCGAGCGGCGTGGTCGCGCGCTTCAACCCTCATTGAGAATGCCTCAAAGCGGGCTGATATCTGCGGTGTTCTTTGCTGGAGCAGTCGCCATGGCGGGGATGCCTCCACTGTCCGGTTTTTTGGGAAAAATCGCGGTGCTGCAGGCCTCATATGGGGTGCCGGAGCAAGCTTTGATCTGGGCGGTAATCTTAGTAACGTCACTCGTCGCGATTATGGGATTTGCCCGAGCGGGTGGGATCATCTTTTGGAAAACACTTGATCCGCAAGAGCCAGATGATGTCTCCGATACAGACTTACACACCGATCTGACCGAGGCCAAATCGCCAATCGTAGCATTGCCGTTTGTCGCGTGTTTCGGGTTGCTGGCAGGTTTGGTGGCACTAACCATTTTTGCGGGTCCTGCCTTGCAATATTCTGAAGCCACAGCGGCACAATTGTTTGATCCATCCAGTTATATTGATGCGGTTTTGGGGGGAGCTGAGAAATGACACTGCTAAGCCGGATCTTCCCGCACCCGCTGCTCAGCTTGTTGCTGACAATCGTTTGGCTGCTTCTGGTCAACAAGTTTTCCATAAATTCGCTGCTTTTTGGCGGACTACTAGGGGTTATCATCCCGTTTATCACCAGCCCCTACTGGCCAAATATGCCACGCATTCGCCACCCTCTGAAAATTGCCGAATACATCTTTGTCGTCCTTTATGACATTGTTGTTGCGAATGTGGTGGTGGCCAAGCTAGTGCTATTCCACAAAAACGAGAACCTTCAGTCGGCCTGGATTTCTGTGCCTCTGGAATTGAAAACTCCGGAGGCGATCACGGTTCTGGCCGGAACAATCACTTTGACCCCGGGCACCGTTTCAAGCGATGTCTCCAGCGAAGGCCACGCACTTTTGGTGCACTGCCTGCATGCCCCAGATCCGGGCGCCGTATGCGACGAAATCAAATCCCGGTATGAACGCCGGCTGAAGGAGATTTTCGAATGATCGATATCGCCATCTACTTCACGTTTGGCTGCTTCACAGCGTCTCTGTTCATGAATCTGTGGAAAATTCTGCGGGCCGAGGGCGTTGGGGATCGGGTTCTGGCATTGGACACCATGGTCATCAACGTCATTGCTCTGATCGTTCTGTACGGTATGAAATTCAGCACCGAAATTGTCTTTGAAAGCGCCCTGATTATCTCCATGCTCGGGTTTGTATCCACCGTTGCCTATGCCCGCTTTATGCTGCGCGGCAATATTATCGAGTGAGGCTTAAATGGAACTGGTAACCGTCTACGAAATTCTGATTGTCCTCTTTCTTATCGTCAGCGGTGTCTTTGGTATCGTCGGCTCTTTTGGCCTGATCAAACTGAACAATCCGATGTCCAGGCTTCATGCCCCGACCAAGGCCACAACCTTAGGCGTTGGCGGCGTTCTCATTGCCTCTGTGCTACATTCTATTTTGATTGAGGGGTATGTGTCGCTGAATGAGTTGTTGATCACATTGTTCCTTCTGCTAACAGCACCGATAACAGCTCACTTCATTGCCAAGGCCCACATTCATCGCCACGAAACAGCGGAAGATCTACCTAGTCCAGGGGGCGATCATGGCTGGGCAACTTTGCAATGCGATCCGAAAGACATGGTTGAATAGAGGACAGTTCCAGCCAGCACCCGGCATTGTTAACGGACAGACCTGGCCGGTCTGTTAAAACTGCGCCCCGCCTCCAGCCTTAAAAAGTGCGCCCAAGGAGAGTATCCCGGGGCGCTTTGGTCTTTAAGTGCGGGCCTCACGTATCAGCTTGAGGATATCCTGAGCCGCCTCAGGAATATTTGTTCCGGGTCCAAAAATCGCTTTCACGCCAGCATTTTTCAGAAAATCATAATCCTGCTGTGGAATAACACCGCCACAGATCACAATAATATCCTCGGCGTCTTTTTCCTTCAGCGCCATGATCAGCTGTGGTGCAAGGGTCTTGTGTCCTGCCGCTTGGGAGGAGATCCCAACCACATGCACATCATTGTCCACCGCGTCCTGCGCAGCCTCATCCGGGGTCTGGAATAATGGGCCAACATCGACATCAAACCCGATGTCTGCAAACGCCGTCGCGATCACCTTGGCGCCGCGGTCATGGCCATCCTGGCCCATCTTGACCACCAGCATACGCGGACGCCGTCCCTCTACGTCAGCGAAGTCATCAACCGATTTCTGGATCGCAGCAAAGCCCTCATCACCTTCATAGGCCGCACCATAAACTCCAGCCAGGGTCCTCACCTCTGCACGGTGCCGCCCAAATTCTTTTTCCATCGCCATACTGATTTCTCCAACTGAGGCTCGCGCCCGAGCCGCTTCAACCGCCGCGGTAAGCAGGTTGCCACCTTGTTTGGATACGCGGGTCAATTCTTCAAGGGCCTTGAGACAAACGCCATCATCGCGACTGTCTCGAATTTCTTTTAACCTCGTCAGTTGGCTCTCGCGGACTGCAACATTGTCCACGTCCAAGATGTCGATCGGGTCTTCGCTGTCTTTACGATACTTATTTACCCCAACAATTACTTCATTGCCTCGGTCAATCATTGCTTGACGGGTCGCAGCACTCTCCTCTATCCGCAACTTGGGCAAGCCGCTGGCGACCGCCTTAGTCATACCGCCCATCTCCTCAACTTCTTGCATTAACGTCCAGGCCTTCTCAACTAACTCGTGGGTCAAAGCTTCTACGTAGTAAGAACCAGCCAGCGGATCGACTACATTGGTCACCCCAGTCTCCTCTTGCAGCACAAGCTGGGTATTGCGTGCAATCCGGGCTGAGAAATCGGTAGGCAAAGCAATCGCCTCGTCCAAGGCGTTGGTATGTAGAGATTGTGTGCCACCCAAAACTGCAGACATCGCCTCATAAGCAGTACGAATGACATTATTATAAGGGTCCTGTTCCTGCAGGCTTACCCCAGAAGTCTGGCAGTGTGTCCGCAACATTTTTGAGCGTTCATTCTTGGCACCAAACTCTGTCATGACACGATGCCATAAGAAGCGCGCGGCTCGCAGTTTAGATGCCTCCATAAAAAAGTTCATGCCGATAGCAAAGAAAAAGGATAGGCGACCTGCGAACTTGTCGACATCCATGCCTGCATTCATGGCAGCGCGCACATACTCACGCCCATCTGCCAAAGTGTAGGCTAATTCCTGAACCAAGTTGGCACCAGCCTCTTGCATATGATAGCCAGAAATTGAGATAGAATTAAACTTAGGCATCTCATTGCTGGTGTATTCTATGATATTCGAGATAATTCGCATCGATGGTTCTGGTGGGTAGATGTAGGTATTTCTGACCATAAACTCTTTTAAAATGTCATTCTGAATCGTTCCGGAAAGTTGACTTTTATCGTGACCCTGCTCTTCCCCTGCTACAATAAAGTTCGCCAAAATTGGGATCACAGCGCCGTTCATTGTCATTGATACGCTGACCTGGTCGAGAGGGATGCCATCGAATAGCACTTTCATGTCCTCAACCGTATCAATGGCAACGCCAGCCTTGCCAACATCGCCAACTACTCGCGGATGATCACTGTCGTAGCCCCGGTGGGTTGCCAGATCGAATGCCACAGAGACCCCTTGCTGCCCTGCCGCAAGATTGCGGCGATAGAATGAGTTGGACTCTTCGGCCGTCGAAAATCCGGCATATTGGCGGATCGTCCACGGTCGCCCTGCATACATGGTCGCCTTAGGCCCACGCGTAAACGGTCCAAAGCCTGGCATTGAACCCATGTGATCAAGCCCCACTGTGTCAGCTTCGGTATAGACGGGCTTGACGTCAATACCCTCTAATGTCTTCCAGGTCAGTTCCTGCAGCGGACGTCCACGGAGTTCTTTTTCGGCCAATTCAGCCCATTTCTTGGTATCACTCATGACAACTCCCTCGGCTCATTCTTTAACCACCACGAAGGAAAATTACCGTCCAACGGGGTTTTGACTGTCGTAAATTGGATCGGGCTGCTTATATTGCGTGCAGGAGAGATTATGACCCACAGCTTAGCCCTTGTAACAATGGCGTTCTTGATTGCTTCCACCGCCCACTCACAGGAGGCGACGTCGGTTATGGAAGACCGCATTGAGATTCCCTCAGACCAGCTTTTCCAAAACGGAGAAGACGCTAGCCTGTCTGATTTCCACTGGGTTAAGCGCCCACTGGTCATTTTTGCTGACTCTGTTCGTGATCCGCGGTTTACCCGACAAATTGACTTGCTCAACGCGCTACCAGAGGAATTGCGGGAGCGAGACGTCGTCGTTTTGACCGATAGCAACCCTGCAGCGGCATCTTCCTTACGAACCAAACTTCGTCCCAGGGGTTTTATGTTGGTGCTAATAGGTAAAGACGGTAATCCATACTTGCGCAAACCATTTCCTTGGGATGTCCGGGCTATCTCGGCAAGCATCGATAAAATGCCGCTGCGCCAGCAAGAGATACGAGACGGCCACACGCGATAAGCATCTATTATATGTTTTGCAAAGTAAGCCATTAAGGCATCCGTTTCCCTTTGGATGCCTCTAAAACCGCGTACCAGTCTCGTCGGGTCATCTGAATATCATATGCCGCTGCGGAAGCTAAAATCCGGTCCGGCGTTTGCGTTCCGATCAAAGCAAACCCAGTTGCCGGGTGCGCCAAAACCCAGGCCAATGCAACATGTTCGATACCCGCTCCGTTACGCAAAGCGATATCTTTTAGAACTGCCACAACCCGCCCTTCAACACTGCTTGGATCTTCTCGCACACCGTTCACCAAGCGACCCCCACCCAAAGGTGACCATGCCATCAGCGCAAGACCTAATTCTTGTGCAATATCCGTGGTGCCATCTTCAAGCGGATCAGTGCAGAGCGGAGAGAATTCCGGCTGCGTTGCAATCAATGGAAAATTTAATTTGGACTGCAAAGCTCGAGTTTGTGTAACGGTAAAGTTTGAAACACCCGCTTCGCGGATTTTCCCGGCAGCCCGTAGCTCCATGAGGGCACGTGCTACTTCGTCAAAGGAAGTTGTAAGGTCAGGACGATGGATCAGGAATATGTCAATTTGATCTGTGTCCAATCGTATCAAGGACGCTTCGCAACTCCGGATCACGATGTCAGCGCGGCTATCGTATGGCGCCGGGGGGTGAATCCCCGCTTTGGTTACAAGTACGATTTGGTCGCGCAATTCCGGCGACATACTAATCAGACTTCCTAAAATGGATTCTGCCGCACCAAAACCTTCGGCACCAAAGCCATAAATTGCTGCGGTATCGATCAGTTTTGATCCAATCGACAGTGCTGCATCAATTTTAGCCCGAGCCTCAGGTTCCGTAGAGCCAGCAAAGCGCCAACAGCCATACGCAATGCGTCCTGCTTCAAGCGAGCCAATTCTGGCAGTCTTGGCGATTGGCAGGATGTCGTTCATGTCATTCAAACTCCAGGATTACATCATCCACCGCAAGACTATCCCCCGCGCCTGCATTGACCTTCGCAACAACACCTTTTTTTTCAGCGCGCAAAATATTTTCCATTTTCATCGCTTCGACAGTACAAAGCGCCTGCCCTTCCTGCACATCATCGCCCACATTCACGTCGACTTTGACAATCAGGCCAGGCATGGGGCAAAGTAACAATTTCGACGTATCAGGGGCCACCTTTTCCGGCATCATTCGCGCCAATTCAGCTTGCCGTTCAGTGCGAACATGCACTTTAAGGTCTGCCCCACGCGATCTTATCTGAAAACCACCCGATATCTTACCGACCTTCAGTACCAGTATCTCCCCCCCTACCAGCAGTGATGCCAGTTGATCGCCGGGGGTCCAGTCAGATGTTACCCGGAGAGACGAACCGTCTTCAAAGCTTACAGTTGCCCCCTCTTTATCAGCCTTTACATTGACAGCGAATGCCACACCCTGAAGTGTTACGATCCATTTCGCTCCAACACGGCGCTCATGATTATCCATCCGCCCCGACAACCGGGTACGCCGAATTTCGGCCACCCTATGCATAGCCGCGGCACTTGCTACGATCCGGCGCAAAGTTGCATCTGGCAATTCCACACCTTCAAAGCCATCCGGATATTCTTCTTCTATAAAAGCCGTCGTAATATCTCCCGAAATGAACTTTGGATGGTCCATCACAGCACTCAGGAACGGCAGGTTATGCCCAATTCCCTCCACTTCAAACCCGTCCAACGCGTTGCGCATAGCCTCAATTGCCCCATCACGTGTGGCAGCCCAAGTGCACAATTTGGCAATCATCGGGTCATAAAACATGCTGATCTCGCCTCCCTCGTAGACACCAGTATCGTTGCGCACTGCGATGCCATCACCCTTCAACGCATCATCCTGCCACTTGTTATTTTCTAGCAATGGACCACCAGACAATTCCGCCGGTGGTCGATAACGGGTTAACCTACCAATTGAAGGCAAGAAGCCACGATAAGGGTCTTCGGCATAAAGCCGGTTTTCGATCGCCCATCCATTGATCTGGACATCGTCTTGATGAATAGTGAGGGCCTCGCCATTGGCCACACGGATCATTTGTTCAACCAGGTCGACCCCAGTGATCAGTTCGGTGACGGGATGTTCCACCTGCAAACGAGTGTTCATTTCCAGAAAATAGAAATTTTTGTCACCATCAACTATGAATTCAACTGTACCCGCGCTGGTGTAACCGACCGCCTTAGCCAACGCGACAGATTGCTCGCCCATTGCCTTACGAGTAGTTTTATCGAGAAACGGCGACGGTGCTTCTTCCACAACTTTTTGATTTCGGCGCTGGATGGAGCATTCTCGTTCGTTAAGATAAACACCGTTGCCATGAGAGTCGCATAAAACCTGAATCTCAATATGGCGCGGTTGCGTGACAAACTTCTCTATGAAGATGCGATCATCCCCAAACGAGTTTGCAGCTTCGTTTTTGGAGGATTGAAAACCCTCGCGCGCTTCAGTATCGTTCCAAGCAACTCGCATACCCTTGCCGCCGCCGCCGGCCGAGGCCTTAATCATAACCGGATAGCCTATCTGGTTTGAAATTTTCACAGCCTCATTTGCGTCTTCGATCAAGCCCATATAGCCGGGTACCGTTGAAACATCGGCATCCTGAGCAATCTTTTTTGACGTGATTTTGTCCCCCATCGCTTCGATGGCCCTTTTACCTGGACCAATAAAAGAAACGCCTTCGGCCTCAAGCGCCTCAGCAAATTTAGAATTCTCAGACAGAAAACCATAACCAGGATGTACAGCCTGTGCGCCAGTCTTGCGGATTGCATCCATGACGTTGTCAATTACGATGTAGGACTGGTTTGCGGGCGGTGGACCAATGCGCACGGACTCATCAGCCATCTGAACATGCAACGCCTGTTTGTCGGCATCCGAATAGATAGCAACTGTTTTAATGCCCATCTTTCGGGCAGTCTTGATCACACGGCAAGCTATTTCACCACGGTTGGCAATCAGAATTTTTTCGAACATCTCGTGTCCCTCTTCGATCTTGAGCTACGCAAAAGTGCTGGCGCGGCATTGGCAACAAAAGGCCATGGGTTAATTCGTTTAGAATGTCCAAAGCGTGTGCAATTTTGGTAGACCCAATTGCAGTCAAAAGAATGAGTGAGCCAGCAACTATTGTAGTGTTCTCTCCTCGACGCGACGTTGGCACTCCAGCCCACCCAGATATCTGCCCCCACGCTGCGATCAACGCAAACTGATCCTGTAAGCGCGCCTTCGCCCAACGCGAAATTTGGTGTTCCAACTTCCGAGATGATGCGCTTAGATATTTTTGAGGCGTGCTTGTCTCGTGACGCCATCTAAGGTTTGTCCTCGGCGCTCTCGCTTTCTTTCCGACCTTCATGAAATCAAAAAAAATCGACAAACTAATATGGACGCCACAAAACCACCTGAGAAAAGAGGAGCAACTGCGAGATTTAATGTTGAAATTAACTTTAGCTAGACCCAACTCAGCCAGGTCAGAAAAAGTTGGCTCAGCTATTTTATCTTGCGTACAAAATATCGCCCTAAACTTAAGGGCCCCTCCATTCGGACCCAGAGAAGGGTGAGACCCAATCATGCCCACTTGCCTTCCATGGCATCCGGAAACGAAGCTATCGCTGCATTCACATCTATCACAAGCAAAGCATCGTAGCTCTCAGGATCAAAAGGATCTTGCGCGGCAACGACTTCGCGACCAAACAGCCAGCTTAGCCGACCAGCATCCAAGTTACCCCGCTCAAATGGTTGGTCACCGAAATACTCCCACAACGCTGCCATAAACCCCGCATCTGCCCGCCGATCTGCTGGACGACGGTCCTTGTATCTCTCGCGACAGACTATAGGCGTGACGCCCTTGGGGTTAGCACGGCGAATAATGAACTGGAAATCCGTACCCGGGAGGCGGCCGGGGAACCCACGATGTTTGATCATAATGCGCCCTCCAAGAAATGGGGGACGCTCAGTGGGACAGGCCGAAAGGCCTGCCCAAAGCATTTGCCGAAAAGCTTACTTGTATTTCCCGGTGTACGAAGGCTCCCCGGAAATCGGCTCGGGATCGACCACGACATATTCTTCAACCGGCGCAGTATCAGCGCAGCCTGCAACAACTGCAGCCAGGCCAAGCGCCAGCAATGTTTTGATGCTCTTTGACATCTGTTTCTCCAATTCTTGTTTTTTTTCAAAACAGGGTCATTTAACCCTGCCTGCCTCACAGCCGCACGTACACGGCACGGTAAATGAATACATAAATCATCCAAAAAAAGATACGGATAGGGCCCTAACTTAATGTGTTGTGGCCACAATGTCGCAGTCAGATTCACCTCATAAGGACCAACCGCAAGATATTGTGGTATCATCAGAAACCCTCCCAGATACAGGTGTTATTTTTTACTGAAAAAGCCTCAAAATACTGAGTCGCGAGGGTAGCCAACACTCCAAATTCAGTCTCACGGTCCCCCATTGAAATGATCACTTGATCTACTTTTTCGTTCTCTTTAGCCAGATATGGCACTGCCACGCCAGCACATAGATGAAGGAAATCCTCCTCAATCTCATGGAATTCCAAACCATGGCGGATCATTGGCATGACGTATCGAAGCCGGACCACGCGGCTTTGATCGTTGCGAGTTTCGAACAAAATTTCCTGCAAGTAAATTTCATTGCCGGAGGGAACAGCTGGCGTTTCTTCTAAAACACCAGCCGTGACAGCGCCCGTGAAGGCTCCACCTAGTGCGGTATATTTGGCAATTGTCTTCAAATGCGGCATTATTTTTGGCTTCTCGGAAGACGAGCGTAGTCCAACCAACGCGCCCGAAATTTAGGACAGTCCAACAAAGTCTGGATCATCCCCTCGACATGGTCTTTTGAAAAACAGCCGGAAATTTGTCCACCCGCAGTTACCTGTAAATGGTCCGACACTCGACGCACTTGTACAATCGGGGAAAAACCTCTCAAATTTCGCAATAATCGCCACATGTCTTGCCGCACTTGATGCGCGATACGAGCCCGCACCGCATCTGGCAACTCAGTTTGCGCAGCGACATCAAGCCGAGCTCGGTTACCACGTAACAGGGTCAAAGACTCTCCTTCACATTGAATTTGCCAGCGCACTGGACTCATTTCGGCTCATTCTCATCTAGGGTCGAGAAGTCGGCAGGACTTATTACTTCAATCAGTTCCATATCGTCAGAGTGGCGTACTTCACGGTGCTTGATACCCGGTGGTTGCAACACACAAGACCCCTTGCGGAGCATGTGCTCGCCCTGCCCTTCATACTCAAACACTACCCAGCCCTTGGTTACATAAACCATCTGAAAATCAAGTTCGTGGCTATGCCAAGTCCCCAAACTTTTCTCTCCGGGCACCGCCCGTATCACATGCGCACCAAACTTGCCTTTTGTGGCGCCATCAATGCCTAAATCCCGATACTCAAAAAATGCCCGCAATCCCTCACCGACGAAACGTGAAGCATCCGCATGAGACACTGAAAAAGCCTGTTGGTTCCATTTTTGTGTCATAGCGTATTCAACCTTTTAAGCTTTGTGGAAAGTCTGACCCTAGAGCGTAAACGTGCTTGAAATATATCTCCGAGGCGAAATCGCTCAATGGTGGCAAGGCCATCCATCAGCGTTTTACAAAGGAATATTGTCGTGTTTTTTCCAAGGGTTCTCCAGCTTCTTGTTTCGCAAACTGGCAAAAGCCCGAGCCACACGCTTGCGCGTCCCACGCGGTTGGATCACCTCATCTATGAATCCCCGTTCCGCAGCCACAAACGGGTTGGCAAATCTGTTTTCGTAATCCGCCGTGTGTGCTGCGATTTTTACAGTATCGCCCAAGTCGGCACGATGGATGATTTCCGTCGCACCTTTTGCACCCATCACTGCAATTTCTGCAGTCGGCCATGCATAATTGAAGTCACCACGCAGGTGCTTGGACGCCATCACATCGTAGGCGCCACCATAAGCTTTGCGCGTAATTACCGTGACTTTCGGCACAGTTGCTTCTCCATAGGCGAATAATAACTTGGCTCCATGCTTGATCACGCCACCATATTCTTGAGAGGTGCCCGGCAAAAAACCTGGCACATCCACCAACGTCAAGATTGGGATTTCAAAGCAATCGCAGAATCGAACAAACCGCGCTGCCTTTCGCGAAGAGTCGATATCGAGACATCCTGCCAGTATCATTGGCTGGTTTGCCACTACGCCGACGGTCTGTCCCTCGAGGCGCATAAACCCAGTAATAATATTTTTGGCAAAATCTTCTTGTATTTCGAAGAAATCACCCTCATCCGCGATCTTAACTACAAGCTCTTTCATATCGTAGGGGGAGTTCGGATTCTCCGGGATCAACGTGTCTAGGGAAGACTCAATTCTCCCAGGCTCATCAAAGAAGGGTCGCACCGGCGGCTTTTCGCGGTTGTTAAGCGGGAGGAAATCGACGAGGCGTCGTACTTCAGCCAACGCCTCAACATCATTTTCAAACGCGCCATCTGCTACTGAGGATTTTTTGGTGTGGGTTGATGCACCGCCTAGTTCCTCAGCTGAGACCACCTCATTTGTAACGGTCTTTACGACATCTGGGCCGGTCACGAACATATAAGAGGTATCTTTGACCATAAAGATGAAATCAGTCATTGCCGGTGAATACACCGCCCCACCCGCACATGGTCCCATAATGACCGAGATTTGGGGCACTACGCCGGACGCTAAGATATTTCGCTGAAACACTTCGGCGTACCCAGCCAACGAAGCAACCCCTTCTTGGATCCGAGCACCACCCGAGTCGTTGATTCCAATTACCGGTGCACCGTTCTGCATCGCCATGTCCATAATTTTACAAATTTTTTCGGCATGGGTTTCCGATAACGACCCCCCGAAAACCGTAAAATCTTGACTAAACAAATACACCATTCGGCCATTGATGGTACCCCATCCAGTCACTACACCGTCACCGGCAGGTCTATCCTTTTCCATTTCGAAGTCAGTGCAGCGATGTGCCTTGAACATGTCAAACTCTTCAAAGCTTTCCTCATCCAGCAGCAGTTCTATGCGTTCACGCGCAGTTAGCTTGCCACGCCCGTGCTGGCTATCAATCCGACGCTGACCACCGCCGAGGCGTGCGACTTCCCGGCGTTCTTCCAGTTGTTGTAGGATATCTTTCATGGCTTTTCCCATATTGTTTAAACTTGGATATAACCGTTGAATCCACTGAGCCAAAGAAGAATTCGGCAAATTTGCAAATTTTGGAAAACGTTTTTTTTGCATAATGCAAATTTGCAAATAATACTGCTGATCAAACATGGGATGCATGGACATTCTCTGGTCGCAGTCTTAGCTGTAAAATATGAGTTTAAGTTCAAAGAGTCGCTTTCTAGATCGCGCTACACCACCACACATCTTTACGCTGATCCTACTCGCTGGAGTGTCCGCGCTTAGCATGAACATTTTCCTTCCAAGCCTGCCAAGCATGACCATTTATTTTCAAACTAACTACAGCATGATGCAGCTTTCCGTGGCAGGCTATCTTGGAGCGAACGCAATTTTACAAATCCTGATTGGACCTATTTCTGACAAACTCGGCCGTCGTCCAGTCATTCTTGGCGGTTTAGCAGTCTTTTTGATTGCCACACTGGGCTGCATCTACGCTTCAAACGTGATAGTGTTCCTCACTTTTCGCATGGTGCAAACAGCAGTTGTCGCCGCCATGGTTCTCAGCCGCGCTGTGGTGCGTGATATGGTCCCAACAAATGAGGCCGCATCCATGATCGGCTACGTCACAATGGGCATGACTGTTGTGCCGATGCTCGGCCCAGCTTTAGGCGGGATTTTGGACCAAGCTTTTGGATGGCAGTCAAGTTTCTGGATACTTTTTCTGGTCGGACTTCTGATACTAATAATTACTTGGGCTGATCTTGGCGAAACCAAGAAAAACAGCGGCTTATCCCTCAGCCAGCAATTCCGGGAATACCCAGAACTTTTAGCAAGTCCGCGCTTTTGGGGCTACTCTCTTTCTAGCGCTTGTAGCTCAGGCGCTTTTTTTGCCTATCTAGGCGGTGCACCCTTTGTTGCAACCGATATTTTTGGGCTAACACCATCAGAAATGGGCCTGTTTTTCGGCGCACCTGCTGTTGGCTACTTTTTCGGCAACTACTTTTCCGGCCGCTTCTCCGTCCGGTTTGGCATTAACCGCATGATCCTGTGGGGATGCACAACATGCGTCTTTGGAACCGGTATGTCGGTCATGATTTTCTTTTTAGGTTTGGGATCGGCAGAGTCCTTTTTTGGGTTGATGACATTTGTGGGGTTTGGAAACGGCTTGGCAATTCCCAACGCGACGTCTGGCGCGCTTTCCGTGCGCCCACACTTAGCAGGAACCGCCTCAGGCCTCTCGGGTGCAATAATGTTAGGTGGTGGAGCAGGGCTTTCGGCACTCGCAGGCGCACTTATTGGCACCGACTCCGGTGCTTTTCCTCTTCTTTGGCTTATGTTTGTCACGACTTCGCTTGGCATCTTTGCAATTAGCGCAGTGATCTACCGCGAACGGCGGTTGAATGTGTGAGCTTCCAATCTTTCCACCAACTTTCGGCAAGACTGCCGGACACTTCGTTCGTAGCTGAAACTTAAGGGGGCGCCTAAACATAGCGCAATAAATCGGCTTAGTAAGTTTACCTATGGAAATTGAGGATTTGCAAATCTAGTATTAGGTAAAGCTAATCTGCAAAGGCCTACTGATGGCAACTCAAAAACTATACGCTGGTGCCAAGCTGCGTGAAATTCGCACTCGATTGGCCCTTACTCAAAAGGACTTCGCCCAAAAGCTCGGCGTTTCTTTACCGTATCTAAACCAAATGGAAAACAACAACCGACCAGTATCCACTACGGTAGTACTTTCGTTGGCGCAAGAATTCGGTTTGGACGTAACCGAACTGTCTACGGGTGACAGCGAACGGCTAGTGTCAGACATGCGGGAGGCTCTCGCAGATCCAGTCCTGGCAGAAACTTCGGCACCACTCGCCGATCTACGCCTAACGGCTTCCAACGCCCCTGCGTTGGCACGTGCATTCCTAGAGTTGCATCGCGCCTACAGGCAAACCCATGAGAGGCTCGCATCCCTAGACGAGGCACTCGGACGGCAAGACGTCAAAATGCAGGCTAGCCCGTGGGACGAAGTCCGGGACTTTTTTCACTATTGTGATAACTACATTGATGCGGTCGACCGAGCCGCAGAGCATTTTGCCAAACGCGCCCCTGAACAGGGCGGCGTGCGTGCAGCGGCGATTACTGCACTACGACAAAATGGTATTTCGGTCGTATTTACAAACACCGAAAATCTGCGCGAATACGACCCAGAAAAGCAATTTTTACACATTTCTCGCTATGCCCAACCCGCAACCCAGACCTTTCAACTCTTGTTGCAGGTAGCTCTTTTGCAAAGTGATAAACTACTCGAAGCAACGCTTGACCTCGCACGCTTTCACACAGAGACAGCACGATCGATAGCCAAAATTGGACTAGCTAACTATTTTGCTGGGGCGGCACTAATGCCATATGGTGTTTTTCTAAATGCCGCGCGCGAAACTCGCCATGACCTTGAGTTGCTATCCAATCAGTTTGGTGCATCGATCGAACAAGTGGCTCACCGGCTTTCAACAATGCAGCGCCCTGGCGCCAAAGGCCTACCGTTCTTCTTCGTTCGGGTCGATCAGGCAGGCACCATTACCAAACGCCATTCGGCTACCCGACTGCAATTTGCTCGTTTTGGTGGTGCCTGCCCATTGTGGAATGTGCACCGAGCGTTTGAAACAACAGGACGCTTTTTGCGTCAATTAGCTGAAACACCAGATGGCGTACGCTATATTTCTTTGGCTCGTGATGTTTCCAAATCTGGCGGTCACTTTGGTGCCCCAGTGCGCCGTTACGCCATTGCGCTGGGGTGCGAGATCAAGCATGCCGATGCACTCGTCTATGCAGATTATATGGACATTTTAAATCCGCAGGCGTTTGAGCCAATCGGAATATCTTGTCGAATCTGCGAGAGAACTAATTGCCATCAAAGATCTGTGCCACCATTAGAGCGTCAATTGACAATAAATGAAAACGCCCGCGGCGTTCTGCCTTATGAGGTCAGCTAGGGTCAAAATACTCTTACCTAATCGATGAGAGATAGCAGCGAGAAGGTCGCGCTCAGTGACACGACTGAGGTTACAATAAACACGTGCATTGTTTCTGGAGGATAAAAAGCTGCAAGTTTTGCAGATAAATTTTTCTGAAAGTACCGTTGCGTTAAACCAATAAGCTGACAGATTAAAAATGCGATGCTACGCGGCAGTTTTCAAAAAAATTGGAAACTCGTCCGAGTTCGGAACTTTAACCGCATAGCTACATTTTCTCGATTTTTCATTAAAAGGTCAGTGTACTCCCAAAACAAGAATTATCCAAATTCTTGCAACCATCCCATAACTCGAGAAATGTCCGTTTGGTTAAAGTTTTACGCAAATAACGATCTGCCACACTCAGAAAATTTTCCGTCATGTTAGCGCGTAATTGGTTAGCTTGACTTGAGATAGGCGTAAATCTCATCTTTGAGCGCAGCCCGTCGTTTGCGTAAATCCACCTCTGCAAGTTCCCAGCGCGGCTGAATGTTGGTCTCGGCCCGATGCACCTTACGGTTCATCTCGTGATACTCATTGAACATCCTCTCGAAATGCTTGTCCCTAGTTTTCAGATTGCTCATCTTATCAACAAATTCTGGAAATTCTTCTGCAAGTTCGTGCGGAGTGTTAGCCATGCTGTAGGCTCCTTTTTTTGCCCTCAACACAAGCCTAACAGCACGAGGTCTGCCCTCGCTTTGACGCGAATCAAATGACATCAAAATTTTGCAATATAACCTACTATCACCGCTGCGCTGTCTCCCAGTTTGGATGCATCCACGGGGCGCAGTTTGCCGCTGCCAAGCGCCGCCCAAGGATATGATCGGCAGCTTTCTCACCAGTCATTATCGACGGACCGTTGAGATTACCATTAGTGATGCGAGGGAAAATCGAACTGTCGGCCACGCGTAAGCCTTCAACGCCAATGACCTTGCATTCTGGGTCGACCACCGCCATCGGATCGTCGCTGCGGCCCATCTTGCAAGTGCCACAGGGATGGTAAGCGCTTTCTGCATGGTCCCGGATAAATTCATTGATTTCATCATCAGACTGCAAATGCTCACCGGGCTGGATTTCGCGCCGCACAAAAGGTTTGAACGCCTCTTGCGCAAAAATTTCTCGCGTAAGGCGTACGCAACGTCGAAAATCGATCCAGTCCTGCTCATCGCTCATATAATTAAACAAAATATTAGGCGCATCGGTTGGATCAGCCGACTTTAGAGTGACCTCCCCACGCGACGGCGATCGCATCGGGCCAACATGGGCCTGAAACCCATGCCCCTCTGCCGCCACCTGTCCGTCATATCGCACCGCAATTGGTAAAAAATGATATTGTATGTCAGGATATCTGATTCCAGCCCGTGACCGAATAAAAGCGGCACTTTCAAATTGGTTTGAAGCCCCCAATCCAGTGCGCGTGAGCGCCCACTGCGCGCCGATTAAGGCCTTTCCGAACAAGTTCCAATATTTGTAAAGTGTGATCGGCTGCTTGCTGGCCATCTGTATGTAGACTTCCAGATGATCTTGAAGATTTTGCCCAACGCCTGCTCGGTCTGCTACCACTTTGATTCCAAGAGGTGCTAAGTGTGCTGCTGGGCCAATTCCCGACAGCATTAGCAACTTCGGAGAATTTAAAGACGAGGCTGCAAGGATTACCTCTGATTTAGCGCTAATTACTTGCACCTTACCAGCCCGTTTGATTTCCACTCCAACCGCACGCCCTTCTTGGACCACGATTTTTTGGGCCAGACCACGCACGATACTGCAATTTGTCCCCTTGAGTGCAGGTTTCAGATAAGCATTTGCCGATGACCAGCGTCGCCCTTTCCAAACAGTCATCTCCATCGGACCGAAGCCTTCTTGCTGCCAACCATTATAGTCAGACGATACCGAATATCCCGCCTGCTGCCCCGCCGTCACAAAAGCGGCATGCAGCGGGTTATTACGTGGTCCTCGAGATATGTGCAGCGGTCCATCTTTTCCTCGCCAGTCCGGATTGCCGCCTTGTTCCCCTTCATGCCAGGTTTCCATGCGCTTAAAGTAAGGTAAAACATCAGCAAAACTCCAACCATCTGCGCCACTTTCGGCCCAGTAATCATAATCGCAAGCGTGCCCCCGCACGTAAACCATGCCATTAATTGAACTTGACCCACCGATAACTTTTCCACGCGGACAGACCAGCTCTCTCCCACCAAGATAGGGTTCGGGCGCACTCTTGTAACCCCAATCATAGAGACCCATGTTCATGGGGTAACTTAAAGCTGCTGGCATTTGTATCAGCGGGCCTGCATCACTGCCGCCGTGTTCAATCACCAGCACCGATTTTCCCGCCTCGCTCAATCGGTACGCCAGCGCACAACCTGCGCTTCCAGCACCAACGATTACATAATCCGACTGCATGACTTTGCTCCATACTCTCTTGGCCACCGGCCACCGTCATACCTGATCAACTCAAACTAATTATTAGTCAGAGGCCTTCAAAACGCAGACTCAACATCGCCCATACGCACGAATACCGATTTAACCTGACTGTAATGTTTGATGGCTTCTTTAGAGTTTTCGCGTCCAACGCCACTTGACTTGACCCCCCCAAACGGCGCCTCAACTGGTGCATCGTTGTATGAGTTGATAAAGCAACTGCCTGCCTGCAATTGTCCTATCACTCGATGTCCACGAACTAGATCCCGAGTAAACACGCCAGCAGATAATCCAAATTCCGTGGCATTTGCCCGCGCAATTACCTCGTCCTCAGTCTCAAAACCTAGAACCGACATGACTGGTCCGAAAATTTCTTCCTGCGCGATCGTCATATCGTCGGTCACATCTGCGAAAACAGTTGGCGCAACAAAAAAGCCGTCACCTTCCAACTTGGTACCTCCGCACAAAAGGCGTGCGCCTTCTGCGACACCCTGATCAATGTAACCCAGCACAATATCCATCTGCTCGTGTGATATCATTGGGCCAAAGTTCGTTGCTTCATCAAGAGGATCACCAATCACTGCACTTTTTACACGTTCAACCAACCGCTTCAAAAATGCCTCCTTGATACTGTTTTGCACAAACACTCGTGTACCGTTGGAACACACCTGACCCGAAGAATAAAAATTGCCGTTGATCGCGCCACTAACTGCGTTGTCTAAATCAGCATCATCAAAAACTACCAGCGGAGATTTTCCGCCCAATTCCATAGTGACATGTTTCATTTGACTCGCTGCGGCCGCATAAACCTTGCGCCCCGTCGGAACAGACCCAGTCAGCGATACCTTGGCAACACGCGGATCACTAACCAATGACGCACCAACTTCTCCCAAACCCTGAACCACGTTGAACACACCTTTGGGCAATCCAGCTTCGATCAAAATTTCAGCCACTAACAGCGCACAAAGCGGCGTTCTTTCAGAAGGTTTGAATACCATCACATTACCGCAGGCCAGGGCGGGAGCGCCCTTCCAACAAGCAATCTGAGTGGGATAATTCCATGCCCCGATTCCCACGCATACACCAAGTGGCTCACGCACCGTGTATACCCAATCCGCTCCCAACTTGATGTGCTCACCAGTCAAGCTACCCGCCATTCCGCCAAAATACTCAAGTGCATCTGCCGCACTAGTTGCATCAGCAACTAATGTTTCCTGCAACGGCTTACCCGTGTCGTAGGTTTCGAGCACAGATAATTCACGGTTGCGCTCCCTGATCATTTCTGATGCTCGGGTTAAGACACGCCCTCGGTCCCGTCCCGTCATCCCAGCCCAGTGAGTCTGAGCCAATTGCGCACTTGCCAATGCGCGCTCAACGATTGCCGGCGTAGCGGCAAAAACACGCCCAATCACCTCACCAGTTGCTGGAAAAACCACGTCGATCGGAACACCAGAATCGTCCTCAATGTACTTTCCATCTATAAAATGGCTGGCTTTGGGCTGTTTTTTCATTCGCGCGCTCCGACAATAGTTTTCTATGCAAAACATCTATTACCTGATCTTAACATCACTTTATCAATTTTTAAATCACCATTTAAATTTTTGAAGGAGGTATACATATTGCGTGTGCCTTCCTGACACGTCAGAGTAATGATATGGGACGCACACGTATCCGAGATATCCGCCATCAGGAATTGATTGAAGCAACCATAATCGCCGTGCACGAACGGGGCTATGCTGTTGTCACAATGGCTGAAATTTCAGCTGAAGCCGGTGCGACGGCAGCCTCGATCAATTATTATTTTGGATCAAAAGAAAAACTAATGGAAGCCACTATACGGTATCTTATGACCCTATTAAAAGATGCTATGTTGGAACGCTATGCTGTCGCCCGAACGCCAAGAGAACGCCTAATGGCTGTTCTGGAGGCCAATTTCTCAGACAGGCTTTATACGATTCAACAATGCTCTGTCTGGGTCCAATTTTGGGCCAGCGCGCCATATGTTCCGACGTTAGCTCGACTGCACAAGATCAATCGTGCCCGTGTAACAGCACATTTCCGCGCCGAACTGCGCACCCTTCTGCCTGACAATCGCCACGAGCCAGTGCGGTTGGCTCTGCAAAGTTATATGGACGGCGTATGGCTCGAGGCGGCACAATCTGCGATCAACCTGAACCCGATACAAGCTAGACAAGACGCCCGGCGCGTGGCCAATCTGCTTCTTCAATCAGAGGCCTAACAGCCAGCCATCAAATCTTGGTTTGCCCTACCAAGGGCGTTATTTGCCGTCGCTTTAAGACTGCTTCTCGCCAAGTAATAAAGCAGATAGCTCCAACAATTACCAAGCCACCTGTGATTACCCAGATATCGGGTGCCTCAGCGAAAATCACCCACCCGATCAAGACGGACCATACGAGTTGCAGGAAACTAACCGGCTGTGTCACCGTAACCGGCGCAGACGAAAAAGCCATTGTCATAGTATAATGGCCTGCTGTGGCAAAACAGGCCACACCAAACAGCAACAACAACTCGGCTTGTGTTGGCATTACCCAAACCAGCCATGCCGCTGGCGCTAACCCAATAGTAACAGTGATAGATAGCATGCCAACTACAACAAGTGGGCTGACCTCATCGCTTAGCACCTTAGCCAGCAAGTAACCCCCAGAAAAGAAAACTGCCGTGAATAGCATGGCAAAATGCCCAGCATCCAATTCTCGGAACCCAGGTCGTAAAATGATAACTGCCCCCATTAGCCCACTTACAACTGCAAGAATTCGGCGCATAGCCAGTTTTTCACCAAGCACAAAAACGGCACCAATCGTAACATAGATTGGGGCGAGGTAATTCATAGCCGTAACCTCCGCCAAAGGAATCCGCGCCATTGCGTAAAACCAAAGAGTAACCCCCGCCGTGTGTAAAACGCCACGAAGCGAAAACAAACTGAGCTGTCGGCGCGTAAGGCCCGCACGCAAGATCGGGCGCATCATTGGAACTAGAAAAACAATACCAAGCGCATATCGTAGGAACGCGGCTTCTGCCGCTGGCACACGGGTGCCCACCAGTTTTACGAGCGCTGTGACCGCCACGAAACAAATTCCCGTTACAAACATCCAGAGGACACCAGCCACGGGATGAGATTGTGAGTCTACAGTCATAGGGCTTCCTAATTATGTTCCCTTACCAAAATTGGGATACACAGCAAGCTACCAATATTCTAGGCCGTATATTCCAACAAGCTTCACCTCCCATCACGAGCAGCGATGAAAAATACTTAATTGCTTGGAGCGGCGATCTTATTAGCCACAGGATTTATCGCTCAGAGAAATTGCACTTCTTCAAATGAGGCCGTCCATGCGTTCCATTATAAAATCTTTATCTCGAATCAACACCTATCTCGAAATGTGAAACCTCGAAGTGCTTGATATCCGTCGGCCAAAAGGAACTGGGCCATCTGTTATTATCAACTCGGCATGAGACATCTTATTATTGGGTAGCCAGAGTATCTCGAACCTTTGCGCTGAATGAATTCATATCTGTCTTCGTCCTTGCGAACTGGAGCAAAAATAAAACTTTTTGCGATAATGTTCAAATATTGCCTAATCGGCCCCGCAGCAATCATTAAAAAACGCCTTTATTTCCCACCAAACAGCAAAGATGCCGCAATTGCCCACATTGTCAGTCCAACGAAAACATCCAACACCCGCCATGCCAAAGAGTTTGTAAAAATAGGACGTAAAAAACGCGCACCAAATCCCAACGAAAAGAAAAATACAAAACTGCTGAACGCCGCACCAAGGCCAAAGGCCCAAGCTTCCTCATATTGCGAGGAAATTCCGCCCAATATAATGACAGTATCCAAGTACACATGTGGATTAGCCCACGTCAGAAACAGGCAGGTCATTATTGTGCCTTTTAAGCTGTTCGCCGTACGTCCTTTATCGTCGAGCTTTCCACCACCTAACCAAGCCTCACGAAAATTAGTTGCACCGTAGACGATTAAGAATATTGCACCACCCCATCGGACCAAAGTGAGCGCCCAGAGGTTGGAGGCAATTAATTTTCCAAATCCAACTACACCCGCCGTGATCAATAAAGCATCCGAAATGGCGCAGGTGAGCACCAGCGGCAGAACATATTCTCCCCGGATCCCCTGCCTCAAAACAAAAGCGTTTTGCGCACCGATCGCCAGAATAAGCGAAAAGCCCAAGACAAACCCTGCCATGCCTGCATCTAACATGTATTTCTCCTGATCGTTGCTAGTGCCTAGAGTGATTTAACGCATAATCCAAACCAAGATCACTCACGTCCGCACTATCAGAATAAATTGAACTGCGTTAGGTGAGGCATCACCTCAATCTCGTGCCTAACCTAAACGCCCAACCTCCCGAGAACAAAAGACCTGCAAGGCAATCAAGGATTTGACAATGATGCTTTGTTTTTGCTTTCGCATCGCAGTCTCTAGGATTTTGTTAAAGATAATTTAAACTAATTCACAAACGACGCATTCTGAAATTACAATTCCACTCTGATTAGCGATAACAATTGGCGAAGGTTTTGGAATTTTTTTGCTTTTTGGCAATGCCTTCGATGGACTATTAACCAAAAATTCTTAATAATAGAATATTTTTTTTACCAAGTGGCGATAGTGCACTATTGGCCACGAATTCATGAAGAAAGAGATGAAATCTGAGGACCAGTTTTGAATCAACGCCAATGAGGAGCTTTTGTTCGCATGGCATCGCAGTGAGAGAATTGAGTGATGCATTTTATCAAAAACGCGATGTGCTTAAACACGACTAAAACTCCCAAATCCTGAGCATGATCTAGTCCACATCTAATGATCAATATTAGCGAGTAACACACCAACGACGCCGACCAAAAAAAGGCTCAAAGCCCAAACGACGTCGAGATTGATCCATGTCTTTGACAAAAACTTCAACCCAAACCAAAAGTAGATGGCCAGCGCGATCACGCCGCCGCCCATTGTCATTGTGGCGGTATGAACCAACGCCACCGCAAAGGCTTTTGTCACAGTGTTACCCATGAGCGTCTGCGCAGCTATGTGACCATTTTGTTGAGTGCCCGTATCGCATATGCCAAGGTAAAACGGTATCAACATCAGTCCTGCGCCATGCGCCATCGCCGCGAGAAATGACCAAAGCACTAGTCTGGTAGGATGGACCCGCGCCAAAACTTTTGGATGCCTGCGATTTATCAAAAGGTAGACGCCCATCGCAGTTACCAACAGGCCAGCACCTATTCGAATTTCCGTTTGCCAATCTACAAGGAATACCAAGAGCGAAAACGGCAGCAAGATGGCTAACATGGCTAGAAAGTGTCCAACAGCTAGCATTGAGAGCGCCTTGGCGAGGGCACCGTGGCGACGTTCCATCAGCGCCGCTGACACTGCCAGCGGCCAACCCATACCTGGGTTCACACCATGGTAAAATCCCGCAAAAATGACAGCCCACCAAAGGGCTGCCACAGTTGCCGTGTCACCGAACATCTAAACGGACGGATAACAGAAGCTGTCGGTTGAACAGTCTCCACCTTCCAGCCTAATTTGGTGTGATCTCAAGCCCTTAGGAAAGTCGACATAGAAGTCCTTGTTTAAAGTAAGTCCTCCGTTCTCTCCGACATCGGCCATAACCATTTGTCCCCCCTCATCATCAGGATAAAACTGATCATCCCAAGTTGAATAGAGTGAATTAGTCCAGTAAACGCGCTTACCGTCACGGCTGATTTCAACCATCTGAGGCCCAAATGCAAAGTGCTTCCCGTTGGGGTGCTCTTTACTTTTAGCAATTCCACCAAGCTCCACCTTGCCAGCCAACTTTGGGTTCATCGGGTCAGACACATCATATTGGTGCATTTCGCCCAAACCCCAGCAAGCAACATAAAGGAACCTGTCATCAAGACTGAGGTCGATGTCAGTAACGAGCGGTGGTACTGCCTCAAACCCCTGAAGCAGTGGCGGGAGATTTTCTGGATTTTCCGGTCGAGGGTCGATGGTGATCGTCTTCTTGGACTGCCAGACGCCATCATCATCGCGCCACCAGGTGAATATCGCGCCTTGCAGATTGGTGGTATCCACCACAACGCCGCAAAATCCATAAGATTTCGTCGGATCATGCGCAGGGCGGATTTCCAGAGCCATCTGGTGGTTCTCACCAAAATCTACTGTCTGGATGTTCTTACGGGCACGAAGATCCCAAAAATGGATCGAGTGGCCATACTTGTTGCTCAACAAGTCCTCCGGTACAACGCCATTTTCAAACTGAGGTGGCAGACCCCACTCCGAGCTGACCATATAGTCCTGTGGAAGGTTCCACCAAAAGTCGTAATGTTTGTCCTGCTTGCCCCGATCCATCTCGTACTGTCCAATAATTTCAAAGGTTTCACAGTCCATGATGAAGATGCCAGGAGGTCCATCAGTGCCATCCTCACCGCCGCCTCCAAGACAAGACACATAAATGCCTTCGGGACCACAATGAATGGTGTGCGGGCGAGAATAACCTGTTTTTGCAAATAATTCCTCGGGTTCGATTGTCTTGTGTATTTTTGCCGTGAGTGGTTCCTTCACGTCGATAATGTAAATGCGCGAAGACCGAATACCGGGTACAATCAGGTAGCGTCTTTCAAGGAATGCATGACCAGTCAATGGCGACAGTGAGGACGAACAGGCGTTCCACCCGAAATGGTGAAATTCATCGCCTTTGTTAGGAACAATAACCTGATGAACAATCTGGCCGTATGTGTCAGATTCAGCATTTAAATCAACAACGGCTATTCCATCAGACTGAGCGCCATCAGGACTGAGCATCACTGTAAAAGCGTAGTTTTCTGCTGGTGCTTCCATCGCTAGCTTTGGCGAAGCGTGGAATGTGGGGTCAGGTCTTAGATTCATGTGTTTCCTCCATGTTTGATTTCTTGCCCCTTTGCGAGGTCGTTTCTTTGGGTCTGTGAGACCAAACTCGCACGTGTAACTAGACTGCCGAAACATTACATAATTGGATCGCTCCACTTATTTTTTCAGATAAAACTTTCAGCTTTTCTCCAATTTCCATTCGGTATTCCCTACCAAAACGGCGAATGGGACCAACGGCCCCAATGCTGAACGTGGCCCCAATGTTGCCAATGGATACAGGTGCTGCAACGCTCGCGATCCCGATATCGATTTCCTGATCGCAGTCAGCAAAACCACGACTAGCGATTGTTTCAAATTCGCGGCGCAGATCAGCTTCAGTGGTCTTTGTATGTTCGGTGTAAGTCTTCAGACTACCTGCAAGGATGTCGTCACGAAATGCCGGTTCCGCAAAAGCTGCAATAGCCTTGGAGCAAGAGCACGCATGCATTGGCCGCACACCGAGCCCCGGATGAATAAAAGCGCGCGCGGGATCATCAGGTGTTTCGATGTGAATGATTTCGACTTTGCTATCACGAAACCGCGCAAGAAAGACAGTTTCATTGAAATTTGTCGCTGCCGAGCGCATCAGAGGTGCTGCACAGCGCCTCACGTCTACATCCGATTTTCCAAGCAAAGCGATTCTGATCATCCGCTCTCCTATGACGTATTTGCCGTCCAAAGATGGCTCCTCTATCAGCTTTTGCTCACAAAGTGCCTGAACAAGCCGATAGCACGTAGGCCTCGGTAAACCTGTGGCGCGCTGCATCTCAGCAACCGAAATGGGCCGCCCCGCGACCGCAATGATTTCCAGTAAATTTATCGTTCGGGCAAGATTCATATTGACCGAATCCTCTCGATTTGTGAGACAGGTTCTCAAATCATGAGAGTCTTTTGCTTTAACGCAAGTACTTTTTAGGGAGATGGCACATGCGAACAGTTGCAGCGGTAGCACTTGAGGCGGGCAAGCCTCTTGAAATCATGGAAGTGAATTTGGATGGACCGCGTTCGGGCGAGGTTTTGGTTGAGATCAAAGCTACTGGGTTGTGCCACACGGATGAGTTCACGCGCTCGGGGGATGATCCTGAAGGGATATTTCCAGCTATACTAGGTCACGAGGGGGCTGGTGTGGTTATCGAAGTAGGCGAAGGTGTCACCTCACTTGAGGTGGGAGATCACGTAATCCCGCTTTACACACCAGAGTGCCGCGAGTGCGAGTATTGCCTCAACCCCAAGACAAACCTTTGCCAGTCGATCCGTTCAACGCAGGGTCAAGGCCTTTTACCAGATGGGTCAACACGTTTTTCGATGCTTGATGGCACACCGATCCATCACTACATGGGTTGTTCGACTTTCGCCAATCACACCGTAGTGCCTGAAATCGCGCTGGCCAAAGTCCGTAAAGATGCCCCTTTCGATAAAATCTGTTATATTGGATGCGGCGTGACCACTGGCATTGGCGCAGTTATCAATACAGCCAAGGTAGAGATCGGGTCGACGGGTGTCGTGTTCGGTTTAGGCGGGATCGGACTAAACGTAATTCAAGGACTGCGCCTGGCCGGGGCTGATCAGATCGTTGGCGTTGACCTAAACGACGGCAAGATTGAGATGGCTGAGCGTTTCGGAATGACCGACTTCGTAAACCCTTCCAAAATAGATGGCGACCTGGTTGCACATCTGGTCAAACTGACTGGTGGCGGTGCAGACTACTCATTTGATGCAACGGGAAATGTAAATGCCATGCGCACAGCCTTAGAGTGCGCACACAAAGGGTGGGGTGAATCAATCATCATAGGCGTCGCACCAGCAGGTGCGGAAATTTCGACCCGCCCGTTCCAACTCGTCACTGGCCGCAGTTGGCGTGGCACTGCGTTTGGCGGTGCTTCAGGTCGTACCGATGTTCCAAAGATTGTCGACTGGTATATGGATGGAAAAATCGAGATTGACCCAATGATTACTCATAAGCTGAAATTGGAGGAAATAAACTACGGCTTTGACCTTATGCACGAAGGCAAGTCGATCCGTGCTGTTGTCGAGTTCTGACTTTTCAGGAAACAAACCAGCAGATCTCAATTTTTTCAATTAGGTGGCTGACGTAGCGGACTTTGTTGTTAGAAATTTAGCTCCGCTAACCTGCTCGGCCATATGCTCGTTTTTTCGGTTTGGTCAGGCGTAACGCCGCAACGATGCTACGTATTCCATCAACTGGTTCGCCATCTTCCACGAAAGCGGCCGAAAGATTGATAAGATTATCAAGAACCAAGTTCGCGCCAATCACCTATCAACTGCGCCCTACCTAGCCGATAAGTTAGGCGGTGAAGTCGCGATCGAATATTTCAAACGTATGAGCAGTTTTTGGCAATGATTGAGGTGTGGCATCAATTTTGAGACGAAGGCTCGCAAATTCTCCCTCCCTCAAGACGCGGTGAATACTTTTCAATCAGCAACCTCGTTGTGCTCATTGGGCACACACAACGCCATCCCCCGCTTGCATCACCTAGGTGTTCAGCGATGTGGTATCCGCCGACAATACGCTTTCTAAGCAAGACTTTTGAACCGGCCGCGCATGTTAAGCCGGTGGGCACCGACAGATTTTAACAACTTTATCCGATGCATACCTGCGCTGCACTATGCGCCTACTCCAATGCTATGACTACAAAACCACCAACCATGATATCATAGCTGTTCCATCACCTCATCACTGGCTTCAAAATTTGTAGTCACACGCTGCACATCGTCATCGTCCTCAAGTGCGTCCACGAGTTTCATCAATTTTTGCATGCCCACCAGATCCATCTCTGTTGTGGTAGTAGGCTTCCAAACAAGCTTGGTCGATTCACTTTCACCCAAAGCAAGATCCAGCGCACTCGACATATCATTCAGGTCGGAGTCCTCGCACCAAATTATGTGCCCATCCTCGCTGCTCTCCACGTCCTCTGCGCCAGATTCAATAGCAGCTTCAAAAATGGTTTCGGCGTCTCCAGCGTCTGCCGGATAAGTCACCTCGCCCTTCCTCTCAAACATAAAGCCCACCGAACCGGTTTCACCAAGATTGCCACCGTTCTTTGAAAAGGTAGATCTCACCGTAGAAGCGGTACGGTTACGGTTGTCAGTCATCGTCTCCACAATAACAGCCACGCCGTTAGGTCCATACCCTTCGTAGCGAATTTCTTCGTATTCGTCCCCTTCTCCCGCGACTGATTTTTTAATCGCACGATCAATGACATCCTTCGGTACCGATTGCGATTTGGCCTCTTTGACGGCCAAGCGCAAGCGAGGGTTTTTATCAGGATCAGGATCACCCATTTTCGCAGCGACCGTAATTTCTTTAGACAACTTCGAAAATAGTTTACTGCGCGCCGCGTCCTGACGCCCTTTTCGGTGCTGAATATTTGCCCATTTACTATGGCCGGCCATGTTTCGCCTCCGGTAATCAATTCGACTATTAACAATTTCGAACTTCTATACGGCAACCCACCCAACAGCCGCAAGCAGCTTGCTTTCCGCAGCGCTCTGGGTTTGGATCAGAGAAAATTCTGAGGCGACCATGACAACAGACCAAATTATTCTTTTTAGCCTATTTGGCGGGGTCTTTACTATGCTTTTATGGGGGCGCTTCCGCTACGATCTCGTCGCCTTTACCGCGCTGATGCTTGGAGTGGTTCTTGACGTTGTACCAGTCAAGGCTGCATTTAACGGCTTTGGCCATCCAGCAACAATCATCGTTGCGTTAGTTTTGATTGTTTCAGCCGGTTTGGTACGTTCGGGTGCAGTTTTCCTGATTACTAGAACATTGGTTGAAAGTACCCGTAGCCTTGGAACACATATCTCGATAATAGGCACAACCGGAGCGATTTTATCTGCATTCATGAACAACGTTGCCGCGTTAGCCCTACTGATGCCCGTCGATATTCAGACTGCACGCAAGGCCGGACGTAGCCCAGCAAGGTCACTGATGCCACTCAGTTTTGCAACGATCCTCGGTGGCATGGCAACTTTGATAGGCACTCCACCCAACATCATTATCGCATCGATCCGAGAGGAGTTTCTTGGAGAGCCGTTCCGCATGTTTGATTTCGCACCAGTAGGAGGTACCGCAGCAGTCGCCGGCCTCGCCTTTGTCGCTCTGCTAGGTTGGCGCCTGATACCGGATCGAGAAGATGCTGGAAAACGGGTTTCGGATCTGGGCCAATACATCGCTGAGCTTACGATTCCCGCAGAAAGCAAATTAATCGGTAAACGCCTTGCCGAACTTGATGAAGACGCTGAAGAAAGCGACGTCGCAATTCTTGGCTTGATGCGTGAAGGCAAACGGCTCTACGGAACGGCCCGCAATAACGTCATACGTGAGAACGATGCGTTAGTTCTCGAAGCTACGCCCGATTCACTGGACGAATTTCGTTCAGCACTCTCTCTGAATTTTTCCGATGAAAAGCGAGAAGAGCAAATAAAAGCTGCTGGCGAGGGGCTTGATATTATTGAGGTTGTTGTACCCGAGACTGCACGCATCGCGGGCAGGACTGCGCAGGCGTTAGGATTGGCCTGGCGTCAGGGTGCGCTTCTCATGGGTATTTCGCGTCAGGGGCGTCGCATCCGAAGCCAAATCCGCAAAACAGTTGTTCAGCCAGGGGATATCCTATTGGTTTTAGTCCAAAAGGAGCGAGGCCCTGATATCACAAACTGGCTCGGCTGCTTGCCTTTAGCAAACCGAGGTCTAGTCGTTACTGCGAATTCAAAAATTTGGATGGCTATAAGCCTTTTTTTGGTTGCAGTTATGGCCGCATCAGTTGGTTTAATCTACCTACCCATCGCGCTTGGACTCGTGGTCGTGGCCTACGTGGTGACCAAAATAGTACCAATCTCAGAGCTCTACACCCATATTGAATGGCCTGTTGTCATATTGCTTGGCTCGATGATCCCGCTAGGCGCTGCGTTGGATAATTCTGGTGGTACTGCGCTGATCGCAAACACAATAATATCCGCTACACAGGGTTTTCCAGCTTGGTCGGTGTTAACCATCCTTATGCTGGTTACAATGACCCTATCCGACGTGCTCAACAACACCGCCACAACGATTGTCGCAGCGCCAGTCGGTATTCAGATGGCTCAAACCATGAACGTTTCTGCCGACCCATTTCTAATGGCAGTGGCGGTAGCTGCAAGTTCGGCTTTCTTGACCCCGATAGGGCACAAAAACAATACTTTAATTCTTGGTCCAGGGGGTTATCAGTTTGGTGATTATTGGCGTATGGGGCTACCGTTGGAAATTTTGATTGTCACCGTATCAATTCCAGCAATCCTTCTATTTTGGCCACTTTAAAAATAGCCAAAATTCATTCATCTGAAAACAAACGTCGATGCGGGTTCAGATATTTCTTATTCGTAGGTTGACACTGCCGTCCCAGCGAGTGCTGCCGTATTCAGTAAACCCCGCACGGTAGTTGAAGGCGTCACGATGTGGGCGCGGTTACCCATTCCCATCAATATTGGGCCGACCTCCAGTCCATTGGCGACAGATTTTAGGATGTTACGCGTCGCACCTGCCGCATCGGTATTGGAATACACAAGCACATTCGCCGCGCCAGTCAGGCGCCCACCGGGAAACAAACGTTCGCGTAGCTCTTCGTCTAATGCGGCATCTGTATGCATTTCACCTTCATACTCAAAATTGGGTTCTTGCTGATCTAGCAGTGCGAGAGCTCCACGCATCACACGCCCAGATCGGCTATCGAGGTTGCCAAACTGGCTTCCAGAACAAAGTGCCACTTTTGGATCAACGCCAAACCGGCGCACGTGCCGCGCGGAAGCGATCACCGTTTCTGCAACCTGCTCCGACGTTGGCTCAATATGGATGTGCGTATCTGCAAGGAATAGCGCCCCTTTGTCCAAAATAATTAGTGATAACGACGCGACAGGGTGGAGCCGTTCGTTTGCCAGCACTTGCGTAACGTACCGCAAATGCCAACGATATTCACCAAAAGTACCACAGATCATGCTGTCAGCGTCCCCGCGATCTACTGCAATAGCAGCTATAGCAGTGTTGTTGGTGCGCAGGATCGCCTTTGCCGACTCCGGTGATACGCCGTCCCTTCGAAGTTTACTGTGGTAATGGGTCCAGTAATCGCGGAAGCGTTCATCCTGCTCCGGATTAATCAACTCAAAGTCTTTGCCAGGCTTGATTTTCAATCCGGCTCGCTCCAAGCGACGCTCAACGACTTCCGGCCGACCAATCAAGATTGGTGTATCAACCGTCTCTTCCATTATTGCCTGCGCACAGCGCAATACGCGTTCTTCCTCACCCTCTGCAAAAATAATACGCCGACGGCTGCCGCTTGCTGCTTCGAAAACCGGACGCATAATCATCGAAGAACGGAATACGTAAGATTGTAGACGCTCAGCGTATTCATACAGATCAACTGGCTTGGTCGCGACGCCAGATTCCATTGCTGCCTTCGCCACGGCCACAGCTAGCGTCGGCATCAAGCGCGGATCAAAGGGTTTCGGTATCAAGTAACTGGGGCCAAAAGACAACTTTTCTCCACGATAAGCCTGACCTACTTCAGCACTGGTTGTTTCCCTGGCCAACGACGCAATTGCCTCAACGCAGGCTAGCTTCATATCATCGTTGATCTCGGTAGCACCCACATCAAGAGCACCACGAAAAATGAACGGGAAGCATAGAACGTTATTGACCTGATTGGGATAATCCGACCGCCCAGTAGCAATCAGTGCACCGGGTGCCGCCTCGCGAGCCTGTTCAGGCATGATTTCGGGCGTTGGGTTTGCTAGCGCAAAGATGATTGGATCATCCGCCATCTGCTCAACCATTTCTTTAGTCAAAAGCCCCGGTCCAGATACTCCAAGAAAAAGATCAGCGCCCTTCATCGCCTCCATAGTTGTACGCTTTTCAGTTGCCTGGGCGAATTCTGACTTCTCTGGCGTCAAATCATTGCGCTGAGTGTGCACTATCCCCTTACTGTCCAACATCAGGATGTTTTCATGTTTCACACCCATCGTGATAAGCATCTTGAGACAGGCAATCCCGGCTGCTCCCGCGCCCAATGCGACGACCTTGATTTCCTCAACTTTTTTCTTTGCAACAATCAATGCATTATATGCGGCCGCAGCGGCAACGATTGCAGTGCCGTGCTGGTCATCATGGAAGACTGGAATATTCATCCGCTCCTTGCACAACCGCTCGACTAAAAAGCAATCTGGCGCCTTGATATCCTCGAGATTAACAGCACCAAACGTGGGTTCAAGCCGACAAACCAAATCAGCAAGTTTTTCGGGATCATCCTCATTTACTTCAATATCAAAGCAATCGATCCCAGCAAATTTCTTGAATAGAACCGCCTTGCCCTCCATTACCGGTTTGCTAGCCTGAGCACCAATATTGCCTAGTCCCAGAACCGCCGATCCGTTTGAAATCACTGCGACTAGGTTACCCTTTGCCGTATAGCGGCTTGCATCTGACGGGTTCTTCTCAATCTCTAAACATGCGTCTGCGACGCCAGGGCTGTAAGCTAGGCTTAGATCACGACCGGTTGCCATTGGTTTGGTAGCGCGAATTTCCAGTTTCCCCGCTTTCGGAAACTCATGATATTTCAGCGCCGCTACTCTGGCAATTTCACGTGCCTTGTCTTCTTTTTTCATACTTTACTCCTGAAGTCCGTCACCCGGAAACTCGCAGCCCCATCTTTTTTGTCATTTCCAACATCCGGCTAGAAAAACCCCATTCGTTATCGTACCAGCCAAATACCCGCAACAATCCACCGATAGATACAGAAGTTTCGGGCGCACTGACAATGAGCGATTCAGCGCGGGCACGTAGGTCCGTTGAAACAAGTGGTTTGTTCGTCCAGCCAATGAGCTGGCTTTCTTCTGACGCTCCGCGCAGCAAAGAGTTGGCAGTGATAATCGTAGCCCGTTCTTTGGTTTGAATCGTCAGGTCAATGGCGGAGACACTGGCCGTTGGAACGCGAATAGCCCGCGCCTCCACCCGCCCCCTCAGGTGCGGCAAAACCTGACCAATCAATCGCTGAGCCGAGGTCGTGGTCGGCACCATCGATAGAGAAGCCGCCCGACTACGCGCAAGATCACCGCGCGGCTTGTCAACGGTTGGTTGGCTCCCTGTGTAACAATGCACTGTCGTCATGTGCCCACTGATCAATCCAAATTTCGAGTCCAACAGCTTGAGAAGTGGCGCGAGTGCATTGGTCGTACAAGATGCGTTGGAAATAATTCGATGGTCAGCCATTAAGTGCTCGTTCGCGCCAATTACCAGAGTCACATCGGCTTCATCAGAGGGCCCCGAAATTAGAACAGAGTGCGCACCTGCTGATAGTCCACGCTCAGCCACGCTGCGAGCGCCCGCCATGCCGGTGCATTCTAAAACGACATCTACATCGCTCAGGTCCAGCCCCGAAATGTCGCGTTCAGCGTAAAAGGGCAGCCGCAAATCATCAACAGCAAGTGTTTGGGATTTAACTTCAACACATCCGGGATAAGCTCCAAACACGCTGTCATATTCAAACAGGTACGCACAGGTTTCCAAAGTCTCTATATCGTTGATACCTGCAATTTCGAACTCGGGATGTTTGCCTTTTGCCAAAATCCGTAAAATTGTGCGCCCAATCCGCCCAAAGCCATTTATGAATATTTTTATTCTGCGATCTGCCACATTGCCCATCCCGCAACTGTCTTCACATAAGTTGAACCAGATTAAAACGAAAAGGCCAGTTGAAAATAGCCACTTAAAGCCCACTTCAAGTGCTGCACCGCTTTTTTGCGCAAAATTAATGATGCTGGCTGTGACAGAAAACTCTCACAATTTGACACCAGTGCCATTGAACAGCTTGATTTTCTCAAACTCCTTTCGGGCTGCTCGAACCTTCATGACCAAAGATCCTGTTTCGTTAAAGACGCTCCTAGAGATCAAGCGACCAGCGACGCAATGCTGTGCTTCGCCTTTACTGACAGACTGCCCGGTACCGTTCATTAAGGCTACAACTTCTGCCGATCACCTAGAGCCTACCGATGGCGCCAGCGACATGTGTCGATTGACATCCTTGTATAACATGTATCGGAACCTGCCCGATCCACCAGCGTAGCAGGCCTGGGGGCAAAACGCGCGCAACCACATGTAATCACCCGCTTCAACTTCGACCCAATCCTGATTAAGCCGATAAACAGCTTTGCCCTCCAAAACGTAAAGTCCGTGTTCCATCACATGCGTCTCAGCAAATGGAATCACACCCCCCGGCTCAAATGTGACGATGTTCACATGCATATCGTGGCGCAGATCTTCTGGATCGACAAATCTGGTTGTTGCCCAGCGCCCATCTGTATCCGGCATCGCAATCGCGTCTAGTTCCTGTTCGTTAGTTACAAACGCTTGGGGCGCATCAATGCCATCAACTGCCTCATATTGTTTTCGGATCCAGTGGAATGTGCACAAGCCTTCGGTATCATTGCGAAGGGACCAAATGCACCCTGCTGGAATGTAAGCATACCCACCCTCATTAAGCCGATACTGCGTCCCATCAATCCACAGCCCGCATTCTCCCTTAACCAAAAACAAAACACCTTGCGCCGCAGCATCTGGTTCCGGTCTATCACTGCCACCGCCTGGTTGAACTTCCGTTATATAGTGCGAAAAGGTTTCCGCAAATCCACTCAAGGGGCGGGCGATCACCCAAGTTCGGCTTCGCTCCCAAAATGGAAGGTTCGATGTTACGATATCGGTCATTGAACCCGAGGGAATTACCGCATAGGCATCTGTAAAAACGGCCCGATCAGTCAATAACTGAGATTGCGGAGGCAACCCACCTTTGGGTGCGTAGTAAGAAGACTTGGACATAGAGATACCACTTTTAATACTTCTTCTATATCAAATCGATTTCATGCGTTAGGGCCAACTGCAAACGGGCCGTCAGCACGCTAAAGCATTATCCTGAAAATCTTGAAAATCTTTCAAAAATCTAATCTTTTGGTTTATGGCAAACACGGCGGATTAGATCGGGACCGTTGGCACGATTAGAGTTCACAGCCCTATCAACCTCATGAACATAAATTGTTGTCTTATTTTGTGCACTCATAATTTTTGCAGCGCCATGCCCATCCTCACCCAACCACAAACCCCATTCTTCCGGTGATACGATAACTGGCATCCTAGGATGAATCTTGGACATTTTTTTGTTTGCACTAGTTGTCACAATCGCACAGGTTCGAAGGGTTTCTTTCTCTGTCTCCCAGGTTTGCCATATTCCGGCGAGCGCCAAAGTTTCACCACTATGTATATACCATGGGCAGCGTGCACCCTTGGCGTCGCTGGTCCACTCATAAAACCCACTTACCGGAATTAAACAGCGACGCTCCCGGCAAGCCAGGCGGAATGCAGGCTTCTGCGCAATTGTCTCAGCCCGAGCATTAATCAGCAACGGTCCGTCATTTGGCTTTTTGTACCAGCGCGGAATAAAACCCCAACGCATGGAAACAAGAAGCCGTGGCGCGGTTTTCTCTCCACCCAGAACCACATGGATCGCATTTGTTGGGCAAACATTATAATTTGGCAAATCTGGCAAATCATTTGATGGTGCGGCATCAAAGAGCTGCGCCATCGCTTGGACGGGTGTGTTAATGGCAAACCTGCCGCACATCAGCAGTAACTTTTGCGCTTTAATTCGAGATTTAAGGCCATATTAAATTTCTCGTTGGAAAGACTTTTAAGTTTACCAATCTGCCGGTCAAACCAAATATTTTTTACGTGCGTCCAGATTTAAGAGAATCCGAAACTATTTTTTCACAGCTTCAAATTTCTTGAGCCATCCGTTCAACTGATGCACTTGCGGGACCACCAGTATCCGACCACGGTTTACGTGCGAAATTAAAGCGATGGATTTTTCCACCAACATTCACCCGATGAAGTTTTTGAATGATCATAGAATACAACAGGCCAAATTTTGCGAAAGCAAAGCCCCTCGCCAGTCACCCAGCGAGGGGCCGTCAGTTAATTAATAAGGGTTACTTTGCCTTGATACGTCCGTCAACATAGGGCTTGAAAGGCCCACGCGCGGCCAAGAACTCTGCCGTCACATCCGCCAGATCCGGGCCGTAGTCGTATGCATTCATCGCCCCGCGGAACATCTTGTAGCCATCCCCACCGTTACGGACGTAGTTGTTGGATACAACACCGTAGACTTTATCCATTTCAATTGGTGAACCGTCAACCATCACGTCACTCACCCGACTACCAGCCGGCTGGCTAACGTCAAAAACGTAGGTCATACCTGCCACCTGTGGAAAACGGCCAGCGCCATCTTCGTGCTGACTAACTCCATTTTCTAAAGCAGATACTATCGTTTCCCCAGAGACCTGAAATGTCGACAGAGTATTTTGAAACGGAAGTACAATCAGCACCTCTCCTAGGGTCACATCCCCCTGGTCAATCGACGCACGAATGCCTCCGCCATTCTGGATTGCAACTTGAATACCTTGGTCTTTGACGCGCGCAAGCATCGCATCGGCTATGAGGTTACCCATTGCGCACTCTTGTGCACGGCAGGATCCACGCTCACCATCAATGGCCTCCGCTGCTTCTGCCACAACGCGGCTGCGGATTTCTTCCAATGGCGTCGCGGCTTCCTTTATGCGGGCCTTGGTGTCGACATCTTCAATTACAGATGCATCCAGTAGGATTGGTTCACCAGTCGCCTCAATAATCTCGCCAGCGTCGTTGAACGTTACGTTCAGCTCACCGAGGAACTTCCCGTAAGCATAAGCTTGGACAATCGCAGTATCACCAACCATTGTCGGGTAAGGACCCTGCGCCCGATCCGACGTATTGGATAAGAAAGTATTGCTGTGCCCACCAACAATCACGTCAATACCTGTAGTTTCAGCGGCAACTCGCTGATCCACTGCGTAGCTGGAGTGAGATAGAACGATAATCTTGTTTACACCCATCGCAGTCAACTTGTCAGCTTCACGCTGGGCGGCTGTTACTGGATCCGTGAAAACTACGTTCAGACCAGGACTGGCCAATTCGTCAGTATCCTGAGGCGTCAGGCCAATTAGACCAATCTTTTCACCGCCTTGTTCAATCACCGTAGATTTCATTAGCGTGTCTGCAAGTAGCGCTTCTTTACTAACGTCGGCATTTGACATTAAAATAGGAAAATCCACTGAGTCCATAAATCCACGCAGAACCTCTGGGCCATCATCAAATTCATGATTGCCTACGGTCATACCATCGTAGCCAAGTTTGTTCATCATCTCGGCAGCAAGTTTGCCCTTGTAATAGGTGTAAAAAAGCGTGCCCATAAATTGATCGCCGCCATCGACCAAAATTGTATTATTCGACCGTGCCCGCGCATTTGAAATCGCCGTCACCAGACGGGCCGATCCACCAAAACATTTGCCCTCAGCATTTGTTTCTTCACCGCAACTGGAGTCATATTTTGAAATTGGCTCAAAACGCGCGTGGAAATCGTTGGTGTGGAGAATTGTTAGCGAGTAATCCGCTAACGCCATACCGGCAGAAGCGGCCGATACCGCTAAGCCCGTGATTAAACGAGATATCATGAGAATCGCCTCTTTGTTGTCCTGTTCGCTGCGAAACGTTGCCCTTTTTGTGCGGAGTAAGTCAAAGCTTAAGACTGCTTGACGCAGCTCACACACCGTTGCATTTGTAAAACGCATGTTGATTTACAAAATATTCAAAGCTGACGAGTGGTCTGAATTGGAAGCCCAGGGCGAAACCATCGGGGCGCCGATTGATGTTACTGACGGATTTATTCATTTTTCGACGGCAGAACAGGTTGTAGAGACCGCAAACAAGCACTTTGCCAACCAAAACAACCTTTTCCTGATTAGCGTTGATAGCAGTAAACTTGGCAGTGATCTTAATTGGGAGAAATCTAGAGGCGGTGCAATGTTCCCTCATCTTTATCGAACTCTGTTGCTGACGGATGTCGCGCGGGCTCAACCGCTGCCTCTTGTGGATGGATATCATCAATTTCCAGCGGATACAGGCATATGAAACCACTTGAAAAAATTGGGATAAGGGCCTTACGGAGCATGGATCCTGAAATGGCTCACAGCTGGGCCCTTCGAGCGTTACAGATGGGTCTAGCCCCTGCACCGGGGATCCTTACATCGGCACGACTTCAGACGCGTTTTGCAGGACTGGACCTGCCAAATCCAGTTGGTTTGGCGGCCGGTTTTGATAAAAATGCTACGGCACTGAAAGGGTTGCATCGCGCTGGATTTGGCTTTTTTGAAGTTGGAGCTGCCACGCCTCGTAAACAGACAGGAAACTCTAAACCTAGGCTTTTTCGCCTAACCGAAGATCGGGCTGCCATAAATCGGTTTGGCTTCAATAATGATGGCATGGTCGCGATTGCTACCCGTTTGGCTAAACGCCCGAAAGGCGCCATAATTGGCCTTAATCTTGGTGCTAATAAAGATAGTTTAGATCGTGCTTTGGACTTTTCTAAAGTACTTAATCATTGCGGGAAGTATCTTGACTTCGCAACAGTGAATGTTAGCTCACCCAATACTGAGAACCTGCGAGATTTACAGGGCAAATCTGCTCTGACCACATTGCTTCAAGATGTCATCTCAACCCGCAACGGGCTAGAAATCAGCCTGCCGATTTTTCTTAAAATTGCACCTGATCTGACTAAAGCAGAATTGGCACAAATTGCGGAGGTCGCATTGGAAACCGGTATCGATGCAATTGTAACAACCAACACGACATTGTCTCGCGACGGGCTAGTGAGCCTGTACCGGAGCGAAATGGGTGGACTCTCAGGTAAACCCCTGTTTTCAAAATCGACAAAGATCGTCGCCCAGGTATCAGAACTCACGAATGGTGACTTACCACTGATCGGCGTCGGTGGTATCTGCTCTGCCGAGGACGCCTATGCCAAAATTTGCGCTGGCGCTTCAGTCGTGCAACTTTACACCGCGTTGGTTTATGGTGGCCTCTCCTTAGTCGAAAATATCGTTCACGGGCTTGATAAATTGCTTAAACACGATGGGTTTCAAAACGTATCAGAGGCAATTGGATCCAAACGAGAAAACTGGTTATAATTATAAAGTGGCACAACGGCTGCTGATCCAACTCGCGTTGAGCATTTTCTTGGGCCAGGGAAGGGCAAGGCATCGATCCGTAATTGTTACAAGGGTGCCTGTACTCTGTTGGAGTCGAACAATAAGCAAACTCCACTCGGTATTTAGACTGTTTAGGTGATGCATACTGGCGAAACGGCTAAGGGACTTCGGTCTGTTCAAATCAAACGGTGACATTGCACATCTGGTGGTGATGGTGAGCAATCTGACCATAATCAAGCATCCAATTTTATTTATCAACAATAGGGCCGTAATCAGGCGTTTAACTGAAAGATTTTTCACCATCCTTTGGGACAACTTTGGCTCACTTTCGAGAGGCTTTAATACGGCATTGGTTGCGAATGTTTGGCGTCAGGCCTCGTCCGCGAGAGCTTCCAAGCGAGGATAACGCAGGCTGAGTGTCAAACCTCTCGCTACAAAACTGATCATCAAAGCAATCCACAGTCCATGGTTGCCCCACAGCGGAATAAGCAGGGAAATAGATATTATATAGATGGCTAATGATGCGGCCATCATATTTCGCATGTCCCGCGTTCTGGTCGCTCCGATAAATATGCCATCCATCATAAAAGGCCAGACCCCAAGTAAAGGGGCGACAGCCAAATAAGCGATATAACCGCGCGCCTCCGACCGAACCTCCGGAGCCGTAGTAAGAATATCGATGATCTTGCCACCAAAAACCAAATAGATCGCAGCCAATGCCATGACTATGATCCCACTCCACAGGCTGGTAATTAGCGCACTGCGTCTTAAAGATGCTCGATTCCGCGCGCCCAATGCCTGGCCAACCAAAGTCTCTGCTGCAAAAGCAAATCCGTCCAACGCGTGGGCAGAAATATTCAAAAACTGCATAAGCACCTGATTAGCGGCCAACGTCACGTCTCCAAACCGCGCGCCCAGAAATAGAAATGACATGAAAATCGCCTGCAACATTAATGACCGCAGCAGTATGTCCGAATTCACGACCATAATTTCGCGCAGACGGGCGCGATCAAGAATTAGCGACCAATCGCACAAGTTTTGCTGACGAAGCACTGAACGACAAAGCCAAAGGCCGAACGCAAGGCCTGTCCACTCAGCGCAGAACGTGGCAAAGGCCACACCTTGAACACCCCAATCGAGGCCAAGGACAAACCAAAGGTCCAGAAGAATATTGAGCCCATTCATCCAAAGTTGTAAGGCGAGAACGGCGCGCGTTCGCTCTAAAGCGATTAGCCACCCTGTAATGCCAAAAAGTCCAATTGTTGCTGGTGCAGAAAACACACGAATTTGGAGGTATTCACGTGCCAGAGACTCGACTTCAGGTGATGCCAGCGATAGTTGAAGCGCCCCCCAAAACAACGGTTTTTGCACCAAAACTATCACACACCCACTGATTAGCCCCAGCAACAGAGCTCGGATAAACATCGCAGAGACTTCAGTCTCGCGACCAGCCCCATGCGCCTGTGATGTCAGCCCAGTCGTACCCATGCGGAGAAAACCGAATAACCAGAAGAGACCAGTCAAAATAACTGCGCCTATACCAACAGCGCCAATCGGCGCAGCCAGCCCCAATTGCCCGACTACACCAGTATCTACCGCCCCTAGAATTGGGACGGTAGCGTTGGAAATCACTATGGGTATAGCAATCTTTAGGACCCGTCGGTGCGTGACCTGTTCACCGTCAATCATTCCGGCTCAGTTCTTTTGGGGCATCAGGAAATGCCCTGTGGCCTGAGCAAACAAAACCGCGCGCTGATCCTGCCAGGCCTCAACATGTACCGATGCGTATCTACGCCCGGAACGATTGACCCTTGCCCGAGCGTAAGCATCCCGTGGCAAACCTGTTCGAAGATAATCCACTGTAAAGTCAATTGTCTTGGGCATGCGCGGTAGGTGCCCCGACGCTAAGGCTCCAGCATCCACCTGCCCTGACTCAATACCCGACCACAACCCAGACCATGCTAGACCAATAACCGCAGTGGTTTCCAAGAAACCTGCCGTGACGCCACCATGAATGGCTGGAAGCATCGGATTACCAATCAGGTTTTCATCAAATGGCAAGATCGCCGTCAGTTCATCTCCACGCCGCTCAAATTTGATACCCAGAAATTGAATATAGGGAACACCTTGCACTAAGGCATTCAACGCCACGTCACGCCGCTGTTTTATAATCTGAACTGGCTCGGGTTTCCTGCGGGCCATCATTTGCTCTCCACTGTAAATGCACCTGTCGCCGTCGCCACTGGATTGTCGCTGTCATCATCCATGGCTGTGGCCCGAACAAAGGCTACGCTTCGAGTGATGCGATAACACTCTGCCCGAGTTCGAAGTGTTTGCCCTGGCGTGGCACCACGCATGTAATCAATCCGAAGATCAATCGTTGCAGTCGCAGTTGGCGAGGATGGGTGGCTCATAGCGGCGGCACCACAGCAGGTGTCCATCAACGCTAATACTGCACCGCCATGCATTACTCCCGACTCCGGATCTCCAACAGTCCGCAGGTCGTAAGGCAAGGCCATTTCAGCCACACCATCACCAATCGATGTCAGAGTCATATTTAAGGCTTTGCAATGTGGAATCGCTTCGATGAATTGTTTCGCTAGTTTGGCTTTATCGCGTGTCATCGCATGCTCCACTTGTGGTCCCGCATCTTTATGGGGGGCAAAGTAAAGGATGAGCAAGGGGGCGGTTGCTCTTATCACGGATGCGACTTAGGTTTTCCGTGAGGGAGTTCTGCCGAATGAATGAAGACCGTCTATCATTTAAAGAAATGTGTGCGCGCTTTGATGTCACACCGCGCACATTGCGCTATTATGAATACATTGAACTACTTCAACCTGATCGTAATGGTAGATCAAGGTTCTTTGGCTCTCGTGAAGTCGCCCGAATGACACTGATAATGCGAGGCCGAAGATTCGGTATTAAACTTGAAGACATTCGTCAGTGGTTATTGATTTACGAAAACGAGGGCACAGAAGTACAAATGCGCGCCTTCATTGCGATGGCAGATCAGCAATATCAAGAACTTCTGGAGCAACGCGCTCAGCTTGATGAAGCCATGAACGAACTAAAAACCCTGCGAGATGAAACTGAAAACTCTCTTAACAAGCTCGATTGAGAGCTTGGCATTTTCTAGAACGCAACGTCACACTCGCATATCTCTTGAGCGATCAGCACCCGTAACACTAAACAGAATTTGTTATTAATTACTGTTATCATTCATTTTTTCAGAATGAAAAATTTAATTTTTTACAATTTTCATCTGATTTATTGTCTTGTAAAGCTGACGTAACGTTCAGCTTACGTAAACGTAAATCAATATGTTATCTCTTGGGCAGATTATAAATTTTTTAAACAAATAACTTTTCAGGTATTGTGATGAACGACACCCTAATGACCATCCGCGAGATGTGCGACACATACGATGTCACTGCACGCACGCTGCGGTTTTATGAAGCAAAAGAACTATTGTTTCCGATCCGAGAAGGCCAGAAACGGCTTTTCACAAAGCGAGATCGGGCACGCCTCAAACTAATACTGCGTGGCAAACGTTTCGGTTTTTCTCTTGAAGAGATTCGCCAACTCCTCGATCTTTATGACATGGGAGATCAGCAAGCGACCCAGTTGCAGCGAACCTATGAAGTCGCTCAGCAACGCCTAAACGACATGAAAGAGCAGCGGGATGAACTTAACGAGGCGATCGACGACCTCAAAGAGCAGCTTAAATGGCTCGAAAAGATTCTCACGTCCTTAGTCGATGATAAAAAAGTCGCAGAATAAATTTAGGTAGGAATTTCATGCCCACATACACCGCTCCCGTTAAGGATTTGCAGTTCGTATTACATGACGTGTTAAAGGTCTCAACCTCTGACATCCCAGGCTACAATGAACTTGAAACTGAGTTCACTGGTGCAGTTTTAGAAGAAGCTGGAAAACTGACCGGAGATATACTCGCCCCACTCAATGCTGTCGGTGATCGCGAAGGTTGCAGCCTCGAAAATGGCATTGTCCATACACCGACTGGTTTCAAAGACGCCTTTGAACAAGTCAAAGCGGGCGGCTGGCCCGGACTTGATATGCCAGAAGCCTACGGCGGCCAAAACATGCCCATCGTGCTGGGTACCGCCGTTGGCGAGATGTTCTCGGGCGCCAACCAAGCTTTTACGATGTACCAGGGCCTAACACATGGTGCAGCATCCGCGATCTTAGCCCATGGTACGAACGCACAGAAGGACAAATGGCTGCCCAAAATGGTAACCTGCGAATGGACCGGCACCATGAACCTGACCGAACCGCATTGCGGCACCGATCTTGGCCTGATGCGCACTAAGGCCGAGCCACAGAACAACGGCAGCTACAAAATTTCTGGACAAAAGATATTCATTTCAGCCGGTGATCACGACATGGCTGACAACGTTGTACATCTCGTTTTGGCTAAAATCCCTGGCGGTCCTAAAGGCATCAAGGGTGTCAGCCTTTTCATCGTGCCTAAATTCAAGGTCGACGATGCCGGAGTAATAGGACCTCGCAATGGTGTTTCAGTGGGCAACATCGAGAAAAAAATGGGTATTCATGGCAATTCAACTTGCGTGATGAACTATGATGAGTCCGAGGGCTACCTGCTTGGCGAAAAGCACAAAGGTATGCGCGCAATGTTCACCATGATGAATGAGGCTCGACTCGGCGTCGGCATGCAAGGTCTAGCGGCCGCTGAGGCGGCGTATCAAAATGCCGTCATTTATGCCAAAGATCGCCTTCAAGGGCGCGACGTTACTGGCACAAAAAACCCAGAAGGCCCCGCCGACCCACTAATCGTGCACCCTGATATTCGGCGGTCACTAATGGACCAAAAATCGTTCACCGAGGGAGCACGTGCATTACTTCTTTGGGGTTCACAGATGATTGATGCTGCCCACCGCAAGGGAGACACGGACGCCGACGGACTCATCTCATTGCTGACACCCGTTATCAAGGGTTTCCTCACCGACGAGGGTTACGCCATGACCGTTCAGGCCCAACAAGTTTATGGCGGGCACGGCTACATAGAAGAGTACGGCATGAGCCAATTCACGCGTGATGCGCGGATCGCGATGATTTATGAAGGCGCAAACGGGGTTCAGGCGTTAGACCTTGTCGGACGTAAGCTCGGACAAGATGGTGGTAAGCATGTGTTAGCTTTCTTTGAGTTGATTAAATCCTTCTGCAAAGAAAATAATACTGATGAAGCGTTGCAAGATTTTGTAGGTCCCCTGAAAATGGCCTCGAAAGATTTGCAGGCCGCCGCGATGTATTTCATGCAGGAAAGCGTGAATAACCCCAACAATGCACTGTCGGGTTCATATGACTTCATGCATTTGTTCGGGCATGTCTGTATTGGTTTGATGTGGTCAATGATGGCAAAAGCTGCAAGCGCACGCCTCTCGAGCGGCGCTTTAGATAGCGCGTTTCACAAAACAAAGCTCGCCACAGGGAAGTACTACATGGCCAGACGCCTGCCAGCAACTTCCATGCATTTAGCACGAATTCAGTCCGGCGCATCGTGTGTGATGGCGCTAGACTCAGAAGAGTTTTAAAATACGGCGGGGTCTGACCCCGCCTGATCCTACTCAATCAACGGAGTATGCATGCCAAAACGATTTCGCCTAACCCGCCGGTTTTCTGTCGCCATGACCGAAGACGGTTTTCGAAAGCTGCGTAAATTCTCTGCCGAAGCAGGGTTGGACGAAGGCGAGGCGCTGTCCTTTTTGTTTGAGAATTTCGAAAGCGTGATGGACATGGACACACTGGCGCTCAAACTGCGCCAATTCAATGCCGAGCTGGAGGCCCGAAAACGTTGAGAAAACTCGTATTTGAAAACCTCTTTCCAAGCGATGCCCATCTCAAAATACGCCGCTTTCTCTTGGAACTTATCGTCAACAGATCAGGGATAAAAAAGGGTTCACAAGATTTTTTACACGCCCGCCAAATGTGACGGCCAACAACAAGTGTGGATGCAAATCGCGCAGTCAGCGGCTCTTTTGAGGAGCCCTGATAACTTGAAAAATAGCCGGGGAAGATACGTAAAAAAATCAAAACATTTTGTACCAAATACACCAACCCGGCAGATACAATTGGAGCTCTCGTGACCTGTGTCAAAAACGCGGCAATTACGCTAGCCCAGCTATCAAAACAACATAAATCAGGAGCGAAACATGACTCTCAAATTACACTGTTTCGGTGAAAGCGGCCATTCATATAAGGCAGCACTGGCATTAGAGCTTTCCGGACTTCCCTGGAAACCAATCAAGATTGACTTCTTTAACGGAGAAACCCGCAGTATTGATTTTCGGAACCAAATCAACGAAATGGGCGAAGCACCGGTTCTGATCGATGGTGATACTAGACTGACGCAATCAGCGATCATCCAAGACTATATTTCGGAAAAATCAGGAAAATTTGGTGGTCAGAATATAACAGAGGAACGCGAAATCCGTCGCTGGCAATTTTGGGATAATCACAAATTTTCGTCTTTTCTGGGAATAACACGTTTTATGCTGAACTTTTTGCCCGAAGACAAACAACCAAAAGAGGTAATCGGGTTCCTGCAAGGTCGTCTGAGGGACTCCTATAATATCTTAAACACACATCTGGAAGAGCGCGATTGGATTGTAGGGCATAGCCCGACCAACGCCGACTTCACTTGCTGCGGTTACCTTTTTTACCCTGAACCCTTCGGGTTTGAACGTGCCAAATGGCCAAATATCGACCACTGGCTAACACAAATTCAATCGATACCAGGCTGGAAAGCCCCATATGAATTGATGCCCGGCTCACCAGCCGACAGGGCCTAAAGAGGAGATAACCATGAGCGAAGCCTACATTTATGACGCCGTGCGCACACCGCGCGGCAAAGGCCGGAAGGACGGTGCGTTGCACGAAGTGACCGCAGTGCGTCTGTCTGCCGATGTGCTCAACGCACTTAAGGAGCGTAACGGACTAATAGGCCATGCCGTTGAAGATGTGATCTGGGGTAATGTTACCCAAGTCAAGGAACAGGGCGGCTGCCTTGCCCGAACCGCAGTGATGGCATCGAATCTGGACGAGTCTATCCCTGGATTGGCGATCAACCGGTTCTGTGCCTCGGGCATGGAAGCGGTTAACCTCGCAGCAAATCAGGTTAAGGGAGGCGCCGGTGAGGCCTATATCGCCGGCGGCGTTGAAATGATGGGACGCGTCGCCATGGGCTCTGATGGTGCAGCAGTCGCTGTGGACCCATCAATCGCCATGGAGCACTATTTCGTTCCCCAAGGGATTTCCGCCGATATAATCGCAACTGAGTACGGCTTCACCCGTGATCAGGCTGATGCCCTCGCCGTGGAGTCACAACGTCGAGCAACCAATGCATGGCGCGAAAACCGGTTCAAAAATTCGGTTATCACAGTGCGAGACCAGAACAACTTATCGATCCTCGAATGTGATGAGTACATGCGCCCAAGTACCAATATGGAATCACTTGGCGCATTGAGAGCATCTTTCGAGGACATGGGCAAACACATGCCAGGTTTCGACAAAATCGCCTTAATGAAATACCCACATCTGGAAGAGATCAATCATATACACCACGCAGGGAATTCATCAGGTATCGTGGACGGGTCTGCTGGTGTATTAATTGGAAATGCTGAATTTGGCAAAAAATTTGGCTTGAAACCTCGAGCACGTATACGCCAGACATGTAAGATTGGCACAGATCCGACTATCATGCTGACCGGACCCGTTCCCGCCACACAAAAAATCCTGGCAGACAGCGGTATGAGAATCAAGGACATTGACCTATTCGAAGTGAACGAGGCTTTTGCCAGCGTTGTGCTGCGATTTCAGCAGGCTTTTGATGTGGACCCCGAATTTGTCAATGTAAACGGCGGCTCAATTGCTATGGGACATCCCCTGGGAGCCACGGGTGCAATCATAATTGGAACGCTTCTAGACGAACTTGAACGTTCGGATAAAGAAGTGGGGCTGGCCACGCTCTGCATTGCATCCGGCATGGGTGCAGCAACAATCATCGAACGCGTGTAAGGATAATATAGATGACTGACTTTACAATGAAGCTGGGCGACGATGGTATTGCCATCATCACCTGGGATGTTGCTGGCAAGAGCATGAACGTGCTGAGTGTAGATGCTTTCAGTGTGCTTGAAGGGCTGATTGATGAAGTACTAGCTAACGACGCCATTAAAGGTGCAGTGCTTACAAGCGGCAAGGAGACATTTGCCGGTGGCATGGATTTAAATGTTCTTGGGTCCATCCGTGCAAATGCAGGTGACAATCCAGCTCAAGCATTATTTGATTTCACCATGCAGGGTCACCGGTTTCTTCGGAAGATTGAGCGTGCAGGCATGGATCCAAAGACCAACAAAGGCGGCAAACCTATTGCCACCGCCTTACCTGGCACGGCTCTCGGCATTGGCCTTGAATTGCCTCTGGCAACCCATCGAATATTTTGTGCGGACAATCCCAAAGCAAAGATCGGCTTACCAGAGATTATGGTTGGCATTTTCCCCGGAATGGGTGGCACAACGCGCTTGGTCCGCAAAATGGGTGCAATGGCGGCGTCTCCATTCTTACTTCAAGGCAAACTGAGCGACCCCCAAAAGGCAAAAGCGACGGGCATCATTGACGAAGTGGTTGGCGATCCCGTGGCAGCAGCTAGAGACTGGGTGCTCAAGGCGAAAGATAGTGATTTGGTAAAATCTTGGGACACCAAGGGCTACAAAATGCCTGGAGGGGCACCCTATCACCCAGCCGGGTTCATGACCTTCGTGGGGGCGTCGGCAATGGTCAACGGCAACACATGGGGAGTTTATCCAGCGGCAAAGGCCCTTTTAAGTGCAGTTTATGAGGGCGCGCAGGTGCCGTTTGATACAGCTCTGAGAATTGAAGCTCGATGGTTTGTCAACGTGCTAATGAACCCATCATCCTCCGCGATGATACAATCCCTATTTATCAACAAAGAAGCATTAGAAAAGGGTGCTAATCGTCCAGATGTGCCCGATCAAAAGGTCCAAAAAGTTGGTGTTCTGGGTGCTGGCATGATGGGCGCGGGCATCGCACTCGTATCCGCTCGGGCCGGTATTGACGTTGTCCTGATCGATCAAAATCAGGAGGCTGCAGACCGTGGTAAGGCTTATTCCGAAAATTTTATGAACAAAGGCATTAAACGTAAAAAGACTACATCTGTGCAGAAAGATACGATACTGGGGAAAATTAAGCCAACCTCAGATCTGAATTCACTATTGGACGTTGACCTGATTATTGAAGCCGTCTTTGAAGATCCAGGCGTGAAGGCTGAAATGACCAAAAAAGTCGAGGCTATCATTCCTAACGATACAATCTTTGCATCCAACACTTCAACATTGCCGATCACAGGCCTTGCTAAGGCTTCAGTGCGCCCGGAACAGTTTATCGGCATCCACTTCTTCTCTCCTGTTGAGAAGATGGCACTTGTGGAAATCATCAAGGGTAATGAGACCGGCGACCGTGCAGTGGCAAAGGCTTTAGATTACGTTCGCCAGATCAAAAAAACGCCAATCGTAGTAAACGACGAGCGGTTCTTTTATGCCAACCGCTGCATTATTCCATACATCAATGAGGGCGTAATGATGGCAGGTGAAGGTGTTAGCCGTCCGCTAATTGATCACGCGGCTCAGCTATTAGGCTTCCCAGTCGGACCGATTCAGCTCGTTGACGAAACCTCCTTGGACCTTGGCGCTAAAATTGCGAAGGCAACCATGGCCGCAATGGGCGATGCCTATCCCAAATCAATCGCGGATGACGTGACATTTTGGATGGTTGAGAGTGGTCGTTTGGGCCGCAAGGCCAAGGGTGGGTTTTTCAATTATGATGATCAAGGAAAACGCCAAGGATATTGGAGAGAATTCGAAGATAAGTTTCCCATGGCAAAGGATCAGCCGGGCCTAATCGAAGTACAACATCGCTTAATTTTTGCTCAAGTACTCGAGGCTGTCCGCGCTTTGGAAGCTGGCGTGTTGGAGGATATTCGCGAAGGGGACGTTGGTGCGATCCTTGGCTGGGGCTTTATGCCGTGGTCGGGTGGCCCGTTCAGCTGGCTTGATATTGTAGGCACACCGTGGGCTGCTGAACGCTGTGATGCTTTGACAGAGATATATGGACCTCGATTCACATGCCCGCCTCTACTGCGCGACATGGCAAAAAATGGGCATTCTTTCTACCAACGTTTCGGGCCTCAGGCTGATGCAGCCTGATCGTATTTTCTAAGATAACGAGGCGCGTTAGAATATGGTGCGCCTCGCTCACTATCACCAATAACACGCCCAAACAGTGCCTACCTTCCCTTTATCAAAAGGGGGGAATAATAAAGAAAATGGTTCTTATCAAACATCAGCACTCCCATAGTGTAAAATATCATTTTTCAAAAAACTCACTGAATAGGTTTGACTAACTTTTTTGTTTCATCCAGTTAGATCTTTATCGGAAGCTTAAATGCACCGTTAATTGGAATATCGATATCGAACACATTCGGCCGGACACAACATGTCCTTTAAAAATGCACTCCGCTCAGCGCAGCCAACCTCTTAAAACAAATATCAATTGAAAGCAGTCAATGATCTAGCACTTTTGTATTTGTGGGAACTTACCAAGATGGGAAGGCACGCAAAACTAAAACAAGAGTTCGCCCCACGCTTAAAATTGTAGGATCGGTGCACTAAGAGTTACAAAGTTCGGCTTTTTGGAAAAACTTGGCAAACTGCTTTTTGACATTGCCATATTCAGTATTTGGTCTTGCTTGAACAGCAACTAGTTTTGATCAGTAAAGTCTTGATTTTGTGCTCAAAAATGCAATGCCTTTTTAAACTTTATTCACTGATTAATAATTTTACCTACTACTTTGGGGAGAAATTTCTGACCATTTCGCCCTAAAGGCAATAATCAAACCCGCCAAAATTATGAGCCCAATTCCCAATACCTGCCAAAAGCTTAGAAGCTGACCAAAAAACAGCCAAGCCGCAGTAGACGCGAAAATCATAACTGAGTACTCGAAGACGGCAACATTCGATGGCTCATCCATCTGATAGGCCCGAATGATACAAAAAACACCTGCCAATGATCCAACGGCTTGCAGCACTATGTACGGCACCACATCTGAAATTGGCCATACCCACGACCGTGCTAGGTAACCCCCTGTGTCCAAACTCAAAAAATATAATAGAACCTGAACAGACGCGGCCATGCAGCCCAACACGAGGATATTCGCGCCCAACAAACCAAGTGCACTTTCACCGGCACACCAACTACGAGTGGCAATGGATGAGACAGCATAGAAGAAGCCAGCAGCGACTGGCATCATCATGACAAAGTTAATACCACGTCCCCCCAGCTGTAACACCAACAAGGTGCCGCAAAAACCAACCAGCACTGCGAAAACGCGCCAAGGGCCAATTCGGCGACGCTGTACGATAGCGTTTATAAGCAAGACCCAGATCGGAGAGGTAAATAACCCTGCCAAAGCCTCAGAAATTTGCATCAGTCCCAGCGCTCCAAAATAGAGGAACATTGATGTCGACAAGATTAAAGCCCGCGCTAGAACAGGCGCCCAATTTTTGGGGCGTAAACTTCCTAGACCAACATACGACATGAACATAAGCAAAGGTGCCATAAACAAAGATCGCAAAATTACAAACTGCCAAACTCCGACTGTTTCCGAAATTCGCGCGATAAAGTTATCGATAAATCCCAAAATAACCATGGCACCCAGCATAGAAATCGCGGCAGCTCTCGGGCGATTTTCAAATTGACCGTTTGATTTAATCGCAGCGCACATTGGTAAAACTCCAGAAACACCGACACGACGAAACAGCTTCAAGAACAAATTGCAAGTAAGACCGTGCTTCAAAAATTTATTTTGCCTCTTTCCATAATTAATATCCGGCCCCAAACTCTTTTGAATGTGAATCACGCGACCGGGGAATGGCACCAATGGGATGGATGAGAGACGAGACTGGCCTTGAGAAGTGCGCAGCAAATTATGTGCCGCTTACACCACTTTCGGGACTAAAGCGGGCCGCCACTGTGTTTGCCGATCGCTTGGCGATTGCCTACGGCACACACAGATCTTCCTATCACGATTATCACGCTCGAGTAAGCCGCCTCGCGTCTGCCATGCAGGCACTAGGGGTGCGGCCCGGAGATGTCGTCTCAACTCTCTTGCCCAACACCCCAGCTGCAGCGGAAGCCCATTTCGGTGTTCCCGCTTGCGGCGGCATTCTCAACAGTATCAATATCCGCCTGGATATTGCGACGGTCGCCTACATTTTCGAGCATGGGGAAGCCAAAGTTGTGCTGGTAGATACCGAATTTCTGCCACTGGCTGAAGCCGCTTGCGCAAAGATGACCAGTGATGCCCCCACACTGATCGAAGTGCCAGACCCCCAATACGGGTTCGACGCCACTGGGCGGTTTACTACTTACGAAGACCTCCTTCTCGAGGGAAATCCAAAATTTGAATGGATTTTACCAGAAGATGAATGGGAAAGTCTGTCCCTGAACTATACCTCTGGCACAACAGGCAGACCAAAAGGTGTGGTCTGCCACCATCGTGGCGCCTACCTGATGACTATGGGAACAGTAATTAGTTGGCAGCTAACTCTGAATCCGGTTTATCTTACAATCGTCCCACTGTTCCATTGTAACGGCTGGAACCATACGTGGTTAATGCCCTTGTTGGGTGGTACGACCGTATGTTGCAGAAACATTTCAGCCGAAACAATTTATACCGCCATCCACGAAGAAGGTGTGACTCATTTGGGTGGTGCTCCGATCGTTTTAAACATGATAGTGAATGCCAAAGAAAACGAACGTAAAAGCTTCGATCACACGATAGAAGTGTTCACCGCTGGTGCACCTCCGGCGGCGGCCACGTTAGCCAAAATCGAAGACCTTGGTTTCAATATTACGCAAGTCTACGGACTGACCGAAACCTATGGGCACGTTACAGAGTGCCTCTGGAATGGAGATGAGTGGGGTGATCTCGACAAACCCGAAATAGCGGCAATAAAAGCACGTCAAGGCGTAGCGCTGCCAATGATGGAGCACATAACTGTGATGGACGAAAACATGGTTCAAGTACCCCTTGATAGTGAAACTCAGGGCGAAATAATGATCCGTGGAAACGCTGTGATGAAGGGGTATCTCAAGAATCCAGAAGCCACCGAAGAGGCTTTTCAAGGTGGCTACTTTCACTCTGGTGACATCGCGATCCAGCATCCCGACAGTTACGTTCAGATTACCGACCGCGCCAAGGACATCATCATATCCGGCGGTGAAAACATCAGTTCTGTTGAGGTAGAAGGCGCCCTTATGCACCATCCAGAAATTAGTCTAGCAGCAGTAGTTGCCATGCCTGATGAAAAATGGGGCGAAGTTCCTTGCGCATTCGTTGAGTTACTTGCTGGTAAGTCTGCAACCGAGGCCGAAATCATAGGCTTCGCTCGCGGGAAACTCGCGGGGTTCAAAACCCCAAAGAAAGTTATCTTTCAGGAACTACCCAAAACCTCGACAGGGAAAATTCAAAAGTTTGCTCTACGCAAACAAACCAAAGCCTTTTAGTGGCGCCCAAGCCAGAATATTTATACGAAGTTAAAACTGAGATGAATGTCGCGGTTGCCAGTTTCCTCACCCCGTCGAAACGTGTAAGGCTTTCTTAAAGAAGAGGCAGAGCAGGCCCTCAATGACTACCGCATTGGAAAAATACCAAAGGCTCGAGGCCACCGGTCTTTGGCGATCGTCCGATCAGGACCAGCGCAAGGCTGTGATCGTGTCCATTGGCGATGCCTCAATTGTCATCTCTGATATGCAAGATAGAGCGGTTACACATTGGTCAATCCCAGCGGTGCGCCGGCAAAATCCTGGAGAACGTCCCGCAATTTTTTACCCCGACGGCGGCCCAAGCGAAACATTGGAAATTGATGCAGACGAGGCTGATATGATAGATGCCATAGAAAAACTGCGCAACGCCGTTTCCAAGAAAAGCCCAAAGCCAGGCCGGCTTCGTTGGACAATTCTTGCAGTTTCAGTGGCATCCATCACGGCCCTCGCAATCTTCTGGTTGCCTGGAGCTCTCGTAAACCACGCGCTCAGTGTCGTTCCAGAGGCCAAACGGCAGGAGATTGGGGAAAAACTGCTATCGCAGACGCATCGTCTCACTGGATTACCATGCACCTCATTTCTTGCAGAAGCAGGGCTACATAAATTTGAAAATAGGCTAAACCTGCGCAATCTTGTGATCGTTCCAAGTGGTGTCCGCACAGCGGTTGTGCTTCCCGGCGGATTTGTTCTGCTAAATCGTAGTGCCATTGAGGACTTCGAAGAACCTGACGTTGCCGCCGGATTTGTGATTGCCGAATTGGTTAGGGTGGGAGATCCATTGCGAGATCTGCTGGACAGCGCAGGTTTGTCGGCCAGCTTGAGTCTACTCACAACCGGAGTCATTCCGGATAACACTCTCAAGGCGCACGCTGAAGATTTAATTCTAGCAGAGTATCCGCGCCCAAACGACGAAACGCTAGTCTCGGCATTTGAGGAGAACCGTTTGAGGATCAGCCCCTACGCCTACGCACTTGACCCATCAGGAGAGGAAACATTGTCGTTGATTGAGGCTGACCCATTCACCACGACGCCAGAGCCAGTAATGCTCGACGGGGAATGGGTTGCGTTGCAGGGGATCTGCGACGACTAATATAAAATTTTGAGCAATTAGTTACGGACAAACGCTTCAGTGAATCCCGCGTCTCTTGCTCTAGCAAGCGCAACGTAACTAGACGAGACATTTTCATACGGTCCAGCAAGTACGATCCTCTGCACTACTCCAGCCTTTTCATACCGGCCAATTCGGACAGGCAAACCCAATCGCCGAATATCTTGGGCTATTTTTTGGGCTAGCTCAGCACTACTATAGTTTCCAATCTGGACATAAGGCGTCCCGGAAAGGCGCAATGATTTTGTCGCTGGTGTCGATTTGGTCGAGATCACAGGTGCTGCAGCGATTGAATTATTTTTGACGAGAACAGTCGATTTCGGCTCGTATTGCGTTGGTCCCAAAATCGACTTTGTTGAATAAACGATTTCCTCGCCTGCCCGCCTTCTTTTCAAAGTGCGTGGCACCTTCTCAGCCCAAATGCGGTCCATGGAGGCCTTACCTGTAAACGTCATTTCAGCACGATAGGGATTTAGGCGGCCATCATCGAACGCACGCCGATAGCCTGTAGGAACTTCAGCCAAGAAATGCGATACTAGGTTATTTTCATAGACATGCCGAGGTACAACTCGCGTATCCGGGTTTACCTCACCAACGCGGACGACTTGGCCGGGCGTTCCAGGAGCCAAAGACCCTTGCTGATCAAATTGCATTTTTGGCGGCGGCGCCGTGGGGTTTCCAGTACCCGGTGTTACGGGGCTCTGGCTTTGCGGACCACAGCGAACCGGGAAGCCTTTGTAACTCTTGACACCATCTCGACAGGGCGAAAGCCCACCCGATGCCCGTGAAGTTTGTGACGCAGGCCGGCGCGGCTGTGGTGTCGTAGTGAATGTTGTTGTTTTTGGAGCTTTCGAAACAGTGGTTTTTGGCTTAGCGGTTGAATTAGTTTTTGTTGTCGTCTTGCTTGCCTTTGACCCGCTATTTGCGGCGGCATTCATAGTGCTAGCCTTCGATGTACCACCTGTCTGAGAACCAGTTGACTTGGAAGTAATTTTTGTCGCAGGTTTTGTGGTTACACTCGCTGCATTTGCATCAGACGTTGAGGACGATACAGACGACGACGAAGCAGTTGGTTTCTCTGGTGACGCAGGTTTTATCTGCACTACGTCTTTGTCCATTTTCGGTGGCGCAATTGTAGCAGAGCCAGGATTTTCCAATGTTGGCTTGAAGCCACAAATTACTTTGCGATCACGCGTAACACGCGGCACCCAGTTTGTGTTTCCATCGATTCCTGCGCGGATGTAAACGCAACCGCGGCTATCAACGTATTGTTTTCCTTTGTAGTCCGACGGAGGAAACTCAGCCGGAGCATCCAAAGCACTGAAGGATTGCGCGTTCACCACACCCAAACCTAACGACGCTCCGATCACTGCGATCGCAATCACTCTAGTTAGTTTCATTTTGCCCCCACAAGATGTGACAGCATTCTAGTCACAACGTGCAATATGAGTAAACCAAAGAGTCCTAATAAATAGTCTATTGCGTTCCAAACATGCGGTCGCCTGCATCACCGAGCCCCGGCAGGATATAACCCTTTTCATTTAGCCGATTGTCTAACGACGCAGTAACAATCGGAACATCAGGATGGGCCACTTTCATCCTCTCAACCCCCTCAGGCGCCGCTAAAAGGCACAGGAAGCGGATATTTGTAGCACCTGCCTGCTTCAAAAGGTCTATAGCGGCAGCTGAACTATTGCCTGTCGCCAGCATTGGATCCACGGCGATTACTAAACGTTCGTCCAATTCAGTCGGAACTTTAAAATAATACTGGACAGGTTTCAGTGTCGCTTCATCACGGTACAGCCCAACAAACCCCACACGGGCCGAGGGGATCAGTTCCAACATTCCGTCAAGCAGGCCATTTCCAGCCCTCAGGATCGAAACTAACGCTAGTTTGCGTCCGTCCAGAACCGGTGCATCCATTTCAACAAGCGGTGTTTCAATCCTCTTTGAAGTCATTGGCAGTTCGCGAGTGACCTCATATGCAAGCAACTGACTAATTTCACGCAGCAGCCTTCGAAATTCACTGGTCGAGGTCCGGGTGCGACGCATCAACGTGAGCTTGTGCTGAACCAGTGGGTGATCAACAATTGTCAGGTGGTCTTTCATTTGGTCTCCAATATCTTTCTGATACGCTCGCGCGTGACTTCATTGCAAAAGGCTGCGTTAAGTGCGCACTCGTTAAGTGCGCGAAAATCGCTTTCCCTCCAGCTGTAAGCTTGAGCAATCATGGAATATTCACGACGCATTGTAGTCTGGAAGAAAGGAGGATCATCCGTTGAAATCGACACAGGCACGCCGGCATCGCGCAAGGCCCGCATTGGATGATCCTCAAAGGTGGGATAGAGCCCTAGCTCAATATTAGATCCCGGACAGCATTCTAGGGTGATCTCGCGGGCTGCAAGTTCCCTCACAAGTGCGGGATCCTCTATCGCTCGAACTCCGTGACCAATCCGTTCCACATCAAGATCCCTGATCGCGTCCCACACGCTTTCTGGTCCACCAAACTCTCCAGCATGTGTTGTTAGGCGAAGACCTGCTTCACGCGCCATATCAAAAGCATAAACGAAATCCCCTTGCCGTCCCTGCCCTTCATCACCACCCATTCCTAGCCCGACAATCCAATCGCCTGCAGTCTCTGCGGCGCATCGCGCCACGCGCTTGGCTTTTTCCGGTCCGAAATGACGAATAGGCGTAACAATCCCGCGTAATGTGACACCAGTTTCTTTCTCGGCTTTTGTCGCAGTCTCCTGAATGGCCTGCAAATACTCCCGCCAGGCCGAAACATCACCACCACCACAGAAATCAGGGCTTAAAAAGGTTTCGCAGTAGACAACACCATTTTTTGCGCTCTCCTCTAGCACGGCCTGTGTCAGGCGAGCAAAATCTTGGGGCGTCCGTAAAACACTTGTCGCTGCCTCATACACCTGCAGAAAGTGCGCAAAATTTTCAAATGCATAATTACCGCCGTCATCAAAAATTCGGCTCAGGTCTACACTCTTTTCTTTGGCTAACCGACGGATGAATTTTGGCGGAGCAGCTCCCTCTAAATGCAGGTGAAGCTCAACCTTGGGCAGATCAGCAACATTCATAAAAAACTCCTTCCACGAAGCGGAATTACACCAAGGTGCTTTGCAATACTTGCTGCGACGTCGACAAAATCAACGATGCCTACCTGCCCCGTTCCCACCCCAGCACAAAGGACTGGTACGCGTTCGCGCGTGTGATCTGTTCCTACCCAGCTAGGATCGTTGCCATGATCGGCTGTCAGGATCAACAAATCCCCATCACGCATGTTCGCCATGAAGGTGCCAACACAAGAATCAAACCACTCAAGCGCCCGAGCGTATCCAGACAAGTCGCGTCGGTGACCATATAAGCTGTCGAATTCCACAAAATTAGCAAATGTCAGACTTCCATCGCCGGCTTGCCCACAGAGCTTGTGCAGGTGCTGAAAAAGTTCGTCATCACTGCCTTTTACACAATCGTCGATTCCAGCCATCGAAAAAATATCACCAATTTTACCGACGCCGTGCACGACCCCTCCTGCGTCATGAACCCAGTTGGTCAAAACTGAATCCGGTGGGGCAATAGCGAAATCTTTACGATTGGTTGTTCGGACAAAGCCAGTGTTTAGATCTCCGGTAAACGGACGGGCAATCACTCTACCAACTTTCATAGCGTGCAATGTTGGTGCAAGTTCGTGACACAGCTTTAACAGCCGCTCTAAACCAAAGTGCTCCTCATGGGCAGCAATCTGAAACACACTATCGACCGAGGTGTAACAAATCGGATATCCAGTTTTAATATGTTCCTCACCCAGTTCGCGGATAATCTCCGTACCGCTGGCGTGGCAATCTCCAAGAATTGCCTCTGTTCCAGCCAGTTTACACGTTTGAAGCTTTAATTTTTCCGGAAAGCTTCGACTTGTATTTGGAAAATAGCCCCAGTCCCACGGCACCGGTAATCCAGCAAGCTCCCAATGCCCCGACGGCGTGTCTTTTCCGCAAGAATGTTGCGTCGCTGTCCCCCAAGTTCCACTCGGCATAAGCTCCAGCCCGGGGGTTTCATCCCCAGATGCCAAACGCACTGCTGCACCTAGGCCCAGCGCATCAAGAAAAGGCAGCTTCAAAAGGCCACTACGCCCATTTTCTGCTCGGCCATCGGCACAGGCCTGTGCAATGTGCGCAAGTGTATTAGCACCTGTGTCTGGTCGATCTAAATTGAAATATTGATTAGCATCAGGCGCGCCACCGCATCCCACAGAGTCCATAATCACCAGAAACGCTCGCGGCATTAGCGCACCTTTTCGTAAACAAGGGGCGGAATAATAGGCATTTCACCACCTATTGTGATGGCACGTATCACCAGTTTAGCGACACGGTCCCCCACATCTTCCCGTGCTGCGTGTAAACGCAAAAGAGGCTCACCTTTCGCGACATTATCACCCAGACGAACCACATCAGAAAAACCAACGGAAGTATCAATCGTGTCACTTTCAACGTGACGACCTCCTCCCAGTTCAACAACCGCCAAGCCGAGCAGTTCGCCGTTAATAGCTGTCACCACCCCCGATTGCAGCGCCAATACCTCGCGAATGACAATTGCTTCCGGGAGAAAACGTTGCCAGTTTTGAGTAAAGTGCACGGGCCCTCCCATGGCTGCCACCATGCGTCCAAAACACTCAGCCGCCCGGCCATCAGAGAGTACCGAAACCATCCTCTGCATACCATCGTCAATGTCCTGTGTAACAGTTGCGTTAGCTAAAAGCACACCACCTAGCAACACAGTCAATTCAGCCAATGGTCCACCGCTACCATCGCAAAGGACGCGCATTGCCTCGGCCACCTCTAAGGCGTTTCCTAGCGACCCAGCCAGAGGTTGACTCATGTCAGAAACAATAGCGCTTGTGGGGCATCCGGCCATGTTGGCCGTGTTCACAAGCGCCGCAGCTAACGTCCGAGCATCCCTAGGCGTTTTCATGAATGCTCCAGAACCAGTTTTAACGTCTAAAACTAATCCCTCCAACCCAGCAGCTAATTTCTTGGACAGAATGGAAGCGGTGATCAAATCAAGGCTTTCCACTGTCGCTGTCACGTCACGAACCGCATAAAGCCTTTTGTCAGCCGGAGCGATATCTGCTGTTGCACCAACAATAGCGCAACCGGCGGCCTCCACGATGCCTCTGAACGTGCTTTCACTCACGTCAGTGCATAACCCAGGAATGGCCTCCAATTTATCAAGCGTTCCCCCTGTATGACCAAGACCACGGCCTGAAATCATTGGCACAAATGCATCACAAGCAGCTAAAGCGGGCGCCAAGACCAGAGAAACACAATCGCCAATACCACCGGTGGAATGTTTGTCTAGCACTGGTCCGGGAAGGTCCCATTTCAAGCTCTCACCACTGTCGCGCATTGCGAGCGTTAGCGCCACGCGGCCCTCTTCGCCGAGACCGCGCAGACAGACTCCCATGGCAAAAGCACCGGCTTGTGCATCACTGACCGTGCCGTTTGAGAGGCCTTGAGCGAACCAAGCCAATTCATCGCGGCTGGGTACATCTCCTCGGCGCAACTTCGCTATGATTGCACGCGCGTCCATGGGTCAGTTTTGGTCCTCACGATCCATACGCATGTGATCTTGACTGAACGCCCCCGGCAATAACTCAGCCATTGTCATTTTGGTCTGAAGACCATCAAGGTTTGCTAAAGTGATCAGTCCTTCTGCACTGCCAAATTCGGCAAGTTTCTGGCGGCATCCCCCACAAGGTGTTACGGGCGAGGGACTGTCCGCCACAACGAAGACCTCTTTAAACTCGGTCTCACCAGCGGCGACCATCGCGGCAATCGCACCTGCTTCGGCACATGTACCTTCCGGATAGGCAATGTTTTCAACATTACAGCCAACGTACACTGCGCCATTTTTCGACCGGATTGCTGCACCAACTTTAAAATTTGAATATGGCGCATAAGCGTTTTCTCTCACCGCGAGAGCGGCTTTTTCCAACATCATTCAGCCTCCAGCGCATTTTTTGATTTTTGAATACTCCAAGCAACAGTCGCCCACATCCTGATAAATTCAGAATGATATTGCAGCCTTCTTTCCAACGCATGGCCAAGAATCACCAACTGCTCGCGCATTTCTTTGCTTTTTGTGTCCATTTGAATCTGAATGCTATGGCTTGAGCATACAAAAGAAAGAAATCTTACAGCAATGGTCATTCTTTCTGTCTCTCCGTTGCTTCTTCCAGCGACTGTGTCGCGAGCATTATAAATTTGCAAGAGCATGGCACAGCGTCAACTTTGACCATTTCACTGCGAGAGCAAGTCGTTTAAGGCTCGTGTAATATTTTTAGCCGAGGTCCGACATGTCTGAGAACTCCAACCAGTCTCTGCGCCAGGCAGCATTGTTTTACCATGCCAACCCAAAGCCAGGAAAACTGGAGATCCGCGCCACCAAGCCTCTGGCAAACGGTCGTGATTTAAGCAGGGCGTATTCTCCGGGTGTGGCCGAAGCCTGTTTGGAAATCAAGAACGATCCAGCCAATGCTGCACTCTACACGGCACGCAGCAACCTAGTTGCGGTTGTCACCAACGGTTCAGCAGTTTTGGGATTAGGAAACATTGGTGCGCTGGCCAGTAAGCCAGTAATGGAGGGCAAAGCGGTCCTGTTCAAAAAGTTCGCTAATATTGATTGTTTTGATATCGAAGTTGATGAAAGCAACCCTGAAAAACTCGCCGAAATCGTATGTGCTCTTGGCCCAACGTTTGGAGCTATCAATCTCGAAGACATCAAGGCGCCCGACTGCTTCATTGTTGAGCAGCTTTGTCGCGAACGTATGAATATTCCCGTGTTTCATGACGATCAACACGGCACCGCAATTGTTGTGGGCGCAGCGGTTACAAACGCGCTACAAGTGGCTGGTAAGAAGTTTGAGGACATTAAGATTGTATCTACCGGCGGCGGCGCAGCGGGAATCGCATGCCTCAACATGCTCCTTAAGCTTGGAGTAAAGCGTGAGAATATCTGGCTCTGCGACATCCACGGATTAGTATACAATGGCCGAAGCGAGGATATGAACCCGCAGAAGCAAAAATACGCGCAGGCTTCCGACCTGAGGACTCTTGAAGACGTAATAAATGGTGCCGACCTATTTTTAGGCTTGTCCGGCCCCGGTGTGCTCAAGCCCGAAATGGTAGCGAAGATGACCGATCGCCCAATCATTTTCGCTCTAGCCAATCCCACGCCAGAAATTATGCCCGATGCGGTACGCAAGATAGCGCCAAACGCTATCATCGCAACAGGTCGAAGTGATTTTCCAAATCAAGTTAACAACGTTTTATGTTTCCCATTCATCTTCCGTGGTGCGCTAGACGTTGGCGCAACCGAGATCAATGACGACATGGCAATCGCCTGCGTTTCCGGTATCGCTGAACTAGCACGGGCAACCACGTCTGCCGAGGCCGCCGCCGCGTATAAAGGTGAGCAACTTACATTTGGCGAAGATTACCTGATTCCCAAGCCGTTCGACCCTCGCCTAGTTGGTGTTGTTTCAGCCGCCGTCGCCAAGGCAGCCATGGACAGTGGCGTTGCGGGCCGCCCCATCAAAGATTTGGACGCCTATGTGAACAAGCTCAATCAATCGGTGTTTAAATCTGCTCTTCTCATGCGTCCCGTTTTTCAATCAGCACGAAAAGCTTCGCGCAGGATTGTGTTTGCCGAAGGAGAAGACGAACGCGTCCTACGAGCAGCGCAGGCCATTCTTGAAGAGACTACGGAGACACCAATCCTAATTGGACGACCGGAAGTACTGGAGACCCGTTGTGACCGGCTCGGATTAGCTGTGCGTCCAGGTCGAGACTTCGCAATCGTGAATCCCGAAAACGATCCAAGGTATTTTGACTACTGGAATTCATACCATGAATTAATGGAGCGTGAGGGAGTGACACCCGATTTGGCCAAAGCAATCATGCGTACTAATACTAGTGCAATCGGGGCAATCATGGTGCACCGAGAAGAAGCTGACAGCATGATTTGTGGTACATTCGGCGAATATAGATGGCACTTAAATTATGTCCGTCAGGTTTTAGGCAGCCCTACATTGTCTCCACATGGCGCCTTATCGCTGATGATTCTTGAAGACGGGCCCCTGTTCATCGCCGATACACAGGTGAATGAACTACCTTCACCCGAGGATATAGCGCAAATTTGTGTTGGTGCGGCACGGCACGTCCGACGGTTTGGACTAGAACCCAATATAGCCCTGTGCTCCCAATCACAATTTGGCAACCATCGTGAGGGGTCCGGAAAGCGATTACGCGAGGCGCTCAAAATCCTTGACAGTAAGCCGCGTGACTTCATGTACGAAGGGGAAATGAACGTTGACACTGCATTAGATCCAGAGCTCCGCGCGCGTATTTTCCCACGCTCACGTCTCCAAGGCGAAGCGAATGTTTTGGTTTTTGCCAACGCTGACGCTGCCTCCGGCGTTCGAAATATCCTCAAAATGAGGTCAGATGGATTGGAAGTTGGGCCAATTTTGATGGGCATGGGGAACCGCGCTCATATTGTCAGCCAGTCAATCACGTCACGCGGCCTTCTAAACATGGCAGCAATCGCAGGAACCCCCGTTACTCATTATGGGTAACGTAAAATCCTGCGTTGCTCATCTTCAAGATATACTTTTCCGGACTTGAAGCAGTGTCTGGTAATGGGCAATTTTGATCCAAAGCAAGAACGGAAAATGATTCTTCGTAAACTTTGCATCAAGCTCATTTGCAATTTTGCAAAAGTAAATAAAAAGCAAACTTACAACGTTTTTGCTGCATAGTTTGCAAAATTTGCAATGCTATTCCGCTTTTTTATGCAAAGTTTCTGCGATAAACTGCCACGCAAACCTATCCGGGGCTTGCCGCAAAGCTACCGTCTCCCTTAACACAGATATAAACGTAGCAAGGAGCATGGCATGACATATCGAGAGGTGTACGAAAGCTGGAGGTCAGATCCCGAGGCCTTCTGGATGCAAGCGGCTGAAGCTATCGATTGGGATCGAGCTCCCTCCAAGGCGCTGTTCACCAAGGATAACGACTTGTACGAATGGTTTGCGGACGCGAAGGTCAACACATGCTGGAACGCCGTTGATAGACACGTCAAAGCCGGACGCGGCGATCAAATAGCAATTATCTATGATTCACCAATTGCCGCTTGTAAGCGTGAAATTTCTTTTCGGCAGCTACGCGACCGTGTCGCTTCGCTTGCGGGTGCCTTACGCGCGAAAGGTATCGAGAAGGGGGACCGTGTAATTATTTACATGCCAATGGTGCCTGAAGCTATAGAAGCCATGTTGGCTTGTACCCGAATAGGCGCCGTTCACTCGGTCGTCTTTGGGGGATTCGCAGCAAACGAATTGGCGGTGCGTATCGACGACGCCAAACCTAAAGCGATCATCGCCGCGTCCTGCGGACTGGAACCTGGACGAGTTGTACACTATAAGCCGTTGCTTGATGGAGCCATCGATCAAAGCATCTATAAGCCTGAATTTTGCGTTATTTTACAACGAGAGCAGGAAAAAGCGGAGCTAATCGAGGGTCGCGATTTCAACTGGCACGATTTTCAATACGGCATAGAGCCAGCTGAATGTGTACCAGTTGAAGGAAATCACCCAGCGTACATCCTTTACACTTCTGGCACTACTGGACAGCCCAAAGGCGTCATCCGTCACACCGCTGGACAGCTTGTTGCGCTTAACTGGACTATGAAAAACATTTATAATGTTGATCCTGGCGAGGTCTTTTGGGCCGCGTCCGATGTGGGCTGGGTCGTTGGCCATTCCTACATCTGCTATGCACCACTTATCCACGGAAACACTACGATCGTTTTCGAGGGCAAGCCCGTGGGCACGCCTGATGCGGGAACATTTTGGCGAGTGATCTCCGAGCATAACGTTGCCAGCTTCTTCACCGCGCCGACCGCTTTCCGCGCAGTAAAGCGCGAGGATCCAAAAGGGACCTTAGTAAAAAAATATGATCTCTCATGTCTGAAGCAAGTTTATTTGGCTGGTGAGCGAGCAGATCCTGACACCATCATATGGGCGCAAGATCAATTGGGCACACCGGTTATAGACCATTGGTGGCAGACAGAAACTGGTTGGGCAATCGCAGCGAACCCCCTTGGGATCGAAGAACTACCAACAAAATTAGGATCACCAACAGTACCAATGCCTGGCTACGACATCACTGTTCTTGACGATGCAGGGCACCCAGTCGAACATGGAACCCTTGGCGCTATCGCCATCAAGTTGCCGCTACCGCCTGGCACACTACCTAACCTTTGGAATGCAGACGAGCGTTTCCAGAAAAGTTACCTGAACACCTTTCCCGGCTATTATGAAACCGGCGATGCAGGCATGATGGATGAAGATGGTTATGTGTATATCATGGCGCGCACAGATGACGTGATCAACGTTGCCGGGCATCGTCTCTCGACTGGTGCCATGGAAGAGGTTCTTGCCGGCCATCCAGATGTTGCAGAGTGTGCGGTAGTCGGCGTTACTGACCAGCTCAAGGGGCAAATGCCAGTCGGCTTTGTGTGTCTCAATTCTGGAGCTGATCGAGCTCATGACCAAGTCGTTAGCGAGGTAGTTAAGCTTGTCCGTGAAAAAATCGGTCCAGTTGCCGCATTCAAACTTGCCGTCGTCGTTGACCGGCTCCCCAAAACACGATCCGGTAAAATCCTGCGTGGCACTATGGTCTCAATCGCAGATGGCACGCAGTGGAAATTGCCTGCAACTATCGATGATCCCACCATTCTGGAAGAAATAAAGCAGGCACTGCAAAGTATCGGCTACGCCAAAGGCTGAAAAGGTACGATTTTAGAGTTCAGCAAGACAAACAAAGCCTGCGATGCCTAACTGACGTTAAACGAACTGTTCACGAATGAGCCTTTCTTCCAGCCCATGACCCGGGTCGAACAGCACACGATGTTGGACCGTCATCTCTGAGCGGATTTCGACTGTCTGTACGTTTGGCACAGCGCGGCTGTCTGCCTCGGCCATAACAGGTCGCTTCTCAGAATTTAGTATCTCAAATCGGACTACTGCGGATTTTGGTACCAGTGCTCCCCGCCAGCGGCGAGGACGAAATGGCGCAATGGCGGTCAGCGCCAGGACGTCCGAGCCAATCGGCAAAATGGGTCCAAAGGCAGAATAATTGTATGCAGTCGATCCGGCCGGCGTACAAATCAGGGCTCCATCACAGACTAGCTCTTCCATACGCAGCCGCCCATCGATTGTAATTCGGAGTTTTGCCGCCTGCGGCCCAGCACGCAAGACCGAGACTTCGTTGATCGCCAAAGCTTCGTGGACTGACCCGTCGGCACAAGTCGCGCGCATCGATAACGGATTTGTCAGCTCCTCCTCCGCAGCGTTCAGCCGCTCAATTAAACCAATCTCAGAATATTCATTCATGAGAAATCCAACAGTGCCACGGTTCATGCCATAAACAGGAGCGATCAAATCCTGAGTGCTGTGCAGCGTTTGCAGCATAAAACCATCCCCACCCAGCGCAACGATCACATCGGCGTCTTTTACCGAACAATTTCCATAGCGCCCCGTCAGAGCGATCAGCGCTGACTGGGCGACAGGAGCTTCACTTGCAAGAAAGGCGATATTATTTGGCATTCTGGCCCCACAAACTCGTTGACTGACCCCAATACAGTTTCCCAAAAGGGGTCGCAATAAATCCCTGCACCATTGGCGGCGTTTGGGCAAGGTTTTGCGTCGCTTTGGGACCTTTTAACCCGATACTCTTTCCATTAGATACACGGCCAACGAAACCATCTGACTTGGAGCGACATCCATGACTGCCACCCGCGACACCGGCTTTTTCACCGAAGCTTTGTCAAGCCGCGACTCAGCTTTATTTGCCACCATCACCGATGAACTGAGCCGCCAACGCAATGAAATAGAATTGATCGCTTCGGAGAACATCGTATCTGCCGCTGTGATGGAGGCCCAGAGTTCGGTCATGACCAACAAATACGCGGAAGGTTACCCAGGCCGACGCTATTATGGTGGTTGTCAACACGTTGACGTCGCCGAGAACCTCGCAATCAGTCGTGCAAAACAACTTTTTGGCTGTGAATTTGTGAATGTGCAGCCCAATTCTGGCTCACAAGCAAATCAAGCTACATTTCAGGCACTGATCAAACCCGGTGATACCATTTTGGGCATGAACTTGGCTTCAGGCGGCCACTTGACCCACGGCGCAGCCCCAAACCAATCTGGTAAATGGTTTAATGCTGTACAATATGGCGTTCGAAAACATGACAATCTAATAGACTATGACGAAGTGCAGTCGCTCGCAACGGAACACCAGCCTGCCCTTATAATCGCAGGCGGCTCCGCCATTCCACGCCAAATCGATTTTTCAAAGTTTCGTCAAATCGCTGATAGCGTTGGTGCCTTTCTTTTGGTCGATATGGCTCATTTTGCGGGCCTCGTGGCAGCGGGCGAACATCCTTCACCGTTCCCTTATGCTGATGTCGCGACCACCACTACGCACAAAACGCTGCGCGGCCCGCGTGGTGGCATGATCCTGACAAACGATGAAGCAATCGCCAAAAAGTTAAACTCAGCTATTTTCCCCGGAATTCAGGGCGGACCGTTAATGCACGTGATCGCCGCAAAAGCAGTAGCTTTTGGGGAAGCTCTGCGACCCGAGTTCCGGGACTACATAAAGTTAGTTCGGAGCAACGCAGTGGCACTATCCGACCAACTTATAAAAGGCGGCTTGGATATCGTAACCGGTGGCACTGACACTCACGTAATGCTGGTTGACTTGCGTCCGAAGGGCGTGAAAGGAAACGCTACGGAAAAAGCTCTCGGCAGGGCAAATATCACGACCAACAAAAATAGTATTCCGTTTGATCCCGAGAAGCCGATGGTGACAAGTGGCATTCGGCTTGGAACACCAGCGGGCACTACACGTGGTTTTGCTGAAAGCGAGTTCCGCCAGATTGCAGACTGGATAATTGAAGTAGTTGAAGGGCTGGCAGCGAATGGTGAGGAAGATAACGCTGCTGTTGAGGAAAAGGTTAAAGCCGAAGTGATTGGATTGTGCGCCCGTTTTCCACTGTATCCGAACCTTTAATTTGCTGTTAAGATATTACACTTTGCCGCGCGAGTGAGCGCGCGGCATCGTTTAATCACGAAAGCCCCAACGCGTTTGCGATTTAGGATTCTCGAAGTCGTCTTAAATTTACTAAAGTCGCGTTTTCGGAAGATGAGCCATTTTTAGTTAAAAGCTGCCCCACCAAAAAAGAAGCTGTAGCTAAATTAGATCACGCCAAAGCAAAACCGCTAGGATAAGTGCACACACCGAAATTAAGTTAAAGCATAGAGAACCCAAAAGGCTCAAAATGGCCCCTCGACGGCGATCTGCCCGATCCTCATTCATTAAACCGGCTTGAACGACTTTAAATGCCTTTTCCACGCGCCAAGCATCAGTTTGCTGCATCAGCTTCGGATGCCCCGCCGTTTGTTGTGCAATCACAAGAACCTCAGCCTGCTTTTGTACGAAGCTAGGCACCTGCCGCCCAATTCTGCGCATCGCCACATCGAGGCGCTGTGTTTTTATTCCAAATTGAGCATGAGCAAGCCCCAACAAGTGATCAATTTTTTTGTCAATGTCGTCCGCTCTGCGCATAGTAAAACATTACCGCTCCCTCTCACCACACTCAAGTACTCTGGAACCAAGCTATGTATCAGGATATCAAAGCAATATGTTAACCAAAATCGAATACGGTATCCATAGTGACCAACCCGACCTCGTTATAGTGCATGGACTTTACGGGTCTGGCCGCAACTGGAGTGCTGTCGGCAAAAGACTTGCACAAACACGACGTGTCATTTGCGTCGACCTGCGTAATCATGGCAACAGTCCCTGGTTTGGCACTCATTCATATGAAGATATGGCAGGCGACTTGGTTGAGATTATTGAGACCCAATCCTCACCCGTCGATATTATGGGGCATTCAATGGGCGGCAAGGCAGCAATGGTACTTGCGCTGTTGCATCCAAACTTGATCAACCGCCTTATTGTAGCTGATATTGCCCCAATTTCTTATACACACGATCAGAGTCAGCATATCCAAGCCATGCGCTCGGTTGATTTGAGCCGGGTGAGCAAACGATCTGATGCCATGGCGCAATTAGCTGAGACTGTCGAAGACGCAACTCTGCAAAGTTTTTTTACGCAATCCTTAGACCTAAAAGAAAAGCGTTGGCGGCTCAATCTTGACACGCTCGAGGCAGAAATGCCCAAAATTCTATCGTTTCCCGATCTTCAAAGTCGCTTCAATGGAAGCACGCTGTTTTTGTCAGGCTCAACATCCGACTATGTGCGACCTGATCATCGACCCGTCATTCGAGACCTTTTTCCAAAAGCGCGTTTTGCAAAAATTACTGGTGCCGGACATTGGCTGCACGCCGAAAAACCTCGCGAGTTCATCGCTTCAGTGCAGGCTTGGCTGGATAGTTCCTTTAAACTTTAAAGCTCTTTGCCGCGGCCAATCTAACGAATGATGAAAGCGCTTAACTTGACCAACCAATTTTATGGCTTGGAACCTCCAAAACGAAACACTGAGACTCGGTTAGTAATACCACCACTGCCAGCGAGGTGAAGGCCTTAAGTAAGATGTAAAAAATACTGACCGTGTAATTTTCAATTTTGTTAGCCCGTGATTCTAAAATCCAAAGAGCCATTGAGACCGACTGCTACCACACAACTTGTATCAAACCCGCTCAGTGCATCACCACCCAACGCACAAGCACGTCATCAACATCATTCTTCATGACTAGGATATTGCCAGTAATATCATAGGAGCGGACCTGCCCTAAGAGCTGCAGTACAGTCTGCTCCTGTTTGGATACCGCGTCGGTGCAAGCCATTCGCGTCGTCGCCAGCGGTCCGAGACGAATCTTATTCTCCAGTAGTTCATATCTACCGGAGAACCGGTTGCACCCACCCGTTCCACTCACCCGTCCGTTCTCCGCAAATACGATGTCGGGTATGCGACCTGCTACTGTGTCGATGCCAACCATTTCCGTCGCAATCCATGCCGTCCCCATAAGTGGCTTTGGTTTGGGTGCTGTGGCTTTGACCAAAGTCACGTCTACCTTCTCCGGCGCGTTCATGGAAAGCGCGGGGAATACTTGCTCAGTTCGAAATAGAACCCTCCCACCAAGTGTTACGTTGGCCTGAATTGCGAACCGGTGTCGCGACGACAACATACCATCATCATATGTGAGCCGCCAATCTATCGGTACTTGACCGGATGGGCGAAGCGCGACTGCTCCCAGAAGTACCGAAGGTGCATCCGCCAAAGAGATATCGATCAGTTGAACATTGATTACTGCATCGGAAGGCAACGCAATGCGCTCACGGTAGTTGACTGTTCCTTCCAAGGTGCGAAATTCCGCATCAGCAGACCATGCAGTAAGGCAAAGGGCACTTATCAGCCCAGCACTAAAAAATTTGGAGAACATCAAATATCCTTTTAAATAATTTTTATTTGTTCAGAACTATGTGACCATAAATTATAATCAAGCGATCAAAGAATTATCGAGCGAAACATTGCCAAACATTTCATAGTACGACTATTTGCGTATTTGGCCCTGCTGCTGAGCTTTGGTAGAGTTGTAGAAATTAATGCGGTGGTACCCATGAGCACGTCCGTTTCCACAGTTTTGCACGCACCATTTCATACAGCTTTGGTAGTCGATGACCACCCGCTGTTCTGCGATGCTTTAGCGATGACACTTCAAGCCGTGTCCTCTGTTCGCAAGGTTGCGACAGAGCCGTGTCTTGCTGACGCGTTGTCCTACCTTTTGGAGCATCCTACTCCAGACATAATAGTATTGGATTTAAACCTGCCCGACGTCAAAGGACTGGACGGACTGTTGCGCCTAAGAAATGCAACCCGCTCCAAAATCGTAGTAGTATCTTCGATGGCGGACAATCGCTTGATTAGTTCAGCTATTCACGCCGGAGCATCGGGTTTTATTCCCAAACACAGCCAGCGTGATGTATTTCGCCGTGCACTTAAGGTCATTAGAGCTGGTGATGTTTTTTTGCCCGAAGGCTGCATGCCGTTGAGTGAAGACACCGACTCGCACCGCGACGATGCACTTAAGCGTCTTGCATCATTGACAGTCCAGCAAGGGCGGATACTCCAATTGATATGTGAGGGAAAGCTCAACAAACAAATCGCGTATGACCTGTCAATTGCAGAAACCACCGTAAAAGCCCACGTAACGGCAATAATGCGTAAGCTTGGAGTCCATAGCCGAACCCAAGCTGTTTTGATTGCCAAGGAAACCAGTTTCGACCAAGTCTTGCGCGCAGACGGTTAGCCTGCCTATGTTGTTGTTGCGACTAGGGAGGTATGCGCATGGACCAGGTCGACGACCTGTTCATAGCTGGGCAAGTTTCATCACAAGATATTATCCGCACAGCCTATGTGGATTGTCGGGCTGGAAATGCCGTCGATACGCTGGTTTCCGACCTAGGTGTAGCTGACCTTTCACTGGTGATCCTTTTCTTGTCCCCTAATACCGATTTGGAGACTTTTTTGGTGGAGGCGAAACAACAGTTTGCCCCTGCAAAGGTCGTTGGATGCACAACCGCTGGTGAAATTGGGCCAGACGGGTATACTGAAGATAAAGTCATTGCAATTGGGTTGCCCAGTTCGCATTTCGCAGCGACCACAATGCTCATAGAAGATCTTCATGATCTGCAACCTCAAGCGATGATCGCGGATATGATCCGTAACAGGAACAAACTTGCCACTCAAAACCCTAACTGGTCATCAGAATTTGCAATGCTTCTGGTGGATGGCTTATCAACCCGCGAAGATGCTCTGACTTCGGAGTTATCGGTTGGACTAGGCCCAGTCCCACTTTTTGGAGGATCTGCGGGTGATGGAGCAAGTTTTGGGACAACACGGATAATTCAGGACGGGCGTTTATATGAAAACGCAGCCGTTCTGGTCCAGTTTCGCTCAGATTGTCCTATCAAGGTCTTCAAAACAGATCACCTAACGCCAACTGATCGACGCATGGTTGTAACTGGTGCCAATCCAGACAAACGGCTAGTTCACGAAATTAATGCCGAACCTGCAGCCCGCGAGTATGCACGCATTTTGGGCAAAGATCCCGAGCAGTTGTCTACCTTCACGTTTGCCGCACATCCGGTAGTTGTGAGAATTGGTGAGCAGACCCACGTGCGCGCCATTCAGCGAGTTGCCGAAAACGGTGATCTGGTGTTTTTCTCGGCAATTGACGAAGGGGTCGTGCTCAATCTGGCCGAGTCCGAAAACATGATTTCGCACCTTCAGCGAGAATTAAGTGCACTGGAAGACCCAGTCGCTCCAGACATGATTTTGGGCTGTGACTGCGTTCTTCGCCGTGTCGAGGCGGCACAACGACAATTTACGACGGGTATTTCTGAACTTCTATCGAGGCACAAAGTTGTTGGGTTTTCTACTTATGGCGAACAAGTTAATTCGATGCATGTGAACCAAACCTTGACCGGGGTCGCAATCTATCCACCGCCAGAGGATTGATCATGTCTAACACTCTGATTGATCCACGTGACAGCCTCGCTCGCCAAAATGAGAAGCTTCTCAAGATCGTTAACACACTGATAAGCCGTGCCGAACAAAGCACAGACAGCGCTGGAATGGCATATGCCCAGTTTGAACGCGCAGTGATGTTGGAAGATGAGGTGCGGACACGCACGCTAGAACTAGAACACGCCCTCGACTTACTAAACGACTCAAATGCGCAACTGGCCCAAGCCAATGCGTTTACAGAGGAGGCTCGGGCAAATTTAGCCAATGCAATTGAAACCGTTCAGGAAGGGTTCGCACTTTTTGATGCAAACGAAGCACTCGTAATGTGCAACAGCCGTTTTGGCAAAAATCTACGTGATGTTCACAATCGGTTTAAACCGGGTCTTGCATTTTCAAAATATGTAGACTTGGTTTCCAAAAGTCGATTTTTGTCGCTCCCCGAGGAGCAGACATCAAAAGAATGGGCGGCCCTGCGCATGGCGCGCCACAAAGACAACCACGTTGTGTTCAATGCGCGCATCGCTGACAAACAATGGCTTCAGGTCAGCGAACACCGTACCCCCGACGGTGGCACAGTTGTATTACAGACCGACGTTACCGATATGGTTCTCCTAGAGAGGCAGGAACGCGAGCGTTTGCTGGACGATCAGGCCCAGTTGATACGAGCAACGTTGGAACATCTTAATCAAGGGGTCTGTATTTTTGACAACGGGAGCAGATTGGTCGGTTGGAACCGTCGCGTTGGCGAACTGCTATCAATTCCTGCTGGACGGTTTCATCTCGGAATGCCATTTGGGTCAATCCATGACCGTTTATTGTTTGATACCCCTCGTCTAAACAACGGTGATACTGCATCACTGAACACGTGGGCCAAAAGTGAGACGCGACGAGCGCCACTTTCCTTGGAAATTGAAGTCGGCGAAAATCGGACTCTCGCACTCTTCGCGCAACAAATGCCTGACCAAGGTTTCGTGATCAGTTTTACAGATATCTCCGCAGAGCGTGCTGCCGTAAAGGCAATATCTGAAGTGAACGAAACTCTGGAACGCCGGGTCGTGGAGCGAACATTTGAACTGGAGGATGCCCTGGCCGAGGCTGAGCGTGCCAATGCATCTAAGTCACGTTTTGTGGCCGCAGCCAGCCACGATCTTTTGCAACCACTGTCCGCTGCCAAGCTTTATGTTGCTTCACTGGAAAGCGATGTGGTTGCCCCGAGACTAAAAGAGAGATTAGCGAAAACCAGCAGCGCGCTTCAGAGCGTTGAGGATATCTTGGGTGCGTTGCTTGATATTTCGCGATTGGACTCAGGGGCAGCCGCAATCGATATTTCAGACATTTCATTGGGATCATTACTTGGCCAATTACAAGATGAGATGGGGCCTCTCGCTCAGGATAAGGGTCTGTCATTAATCGTTTCGGAAAACGACTGGAGGGTCCGCAGCGATGCAACCTTTCTGCGACGCATTCTTCAAAACCTGATATCAAATGCGATTCGATATACCGATAAAGGAGAAGTCGAGGTCACAAGCCGTGCTCAATCCGGCCATATCGAAGTAAAAATTCGCGATACCGGCCCCGGCATTCCCGAGGATCAACACGAAAAGATCTTCGATGAGTTTCACCGTATCGAAAATAGTGCAAACGCAGTTGATGGTCTCGGGCTCGGATTAGCAATCGTCGAAAGAGCCTGCCGGTTGTTAAATCATCCGCTTGCTCTGACATCCGACGCTGTTACTGGCACAACTTTCGCTATCAGACTGCCTCTGTCCGTGACTTTTGCCCATCAATCTCTCAAAGACCCTACCCCAGAAAGTCCTGTTTTGACTCATTGTATCATTCTTCTGATCGAGAACGATGAAGAGTTAAGGAGTGCACTCTCCCTAACTCTAGAGAGTTGGGGGACCGATGTCCTGCCCTGCGCCAGTGGCGAAGAAGCTTTAACATTGCTTCGAGAAATCGACATTGCACCAGATTTGATACTAGCGGATTACCAATTGGCCGCGGGAGAATTGGGCACAGATGTAATCAAATCTCTGCATGCGAATTACGGACCCATTCCAGCTTGTGTTGTCACTGCGGATCATACGGCCCCAATTTCGCGAACATGCGCTGAAATTGGGGCAGCACTTTTACATAAACCGATTGACCCGAAAGCGCTGCGCAGTTTTGTCGTCAAAGCAAGTTCGTTTCGAAAAGACATTTTACCCGGTAAATAGGCAGTAATCACATCAAATCATGACTGTAAAACCAACAAAGCATAACCAAAGTAATTACATTCTAAAGTGAGACAATTTGAGCTTTATCTCACCTTGCCAATTTCTCCATTGAGACAGCGTTTCAAGGCAAAAAAATCAAGCAATAGGAACCAACCAGATGTCCGTGATTGAGCTACTCCGGTCTGCCATCCCCGCAGTCTACACGAGAGACCCAAAGAAAGGCGACGGCCTGCCAGAGGTGCAGATTTATGGTCAAGACACGACCAATGGGACTGCTCGCCCATTTCAAAATGCCTCGAGAATTGCAGATCGTGTACAGTCTATTAAACGTTGGATCTTGAAACCGGCTAATTATCTGAAATACAGGGGCGGATATCTTAAGTGCCAAAAGGATCTGGCTGCGCAAAACGCCAACGGAGCCGGTGATATTATGGCAAAGCATTCGCATGAAAAAGCTATTGATGTTGTTCAAATAAACGCTCGCAACATATCTGTCGGCGTACTCGCTGGGTTACTTTTAGAATTTCATCTGCCAACAAATCTTCAAACTACTTCCGAGACGGCATAATGACCTCCAGAGTAACAATGGAGGCGTTAATTGTCGCTCACGGTCAACCGTCAAATCCACAACCGCCAGAAGATCATCTGGCGCTATTAGCAAAGTCTGTTCAGAAACAACTGCCAGGGTGGAAAATTCGCTCTGCTACCGTTGCCGCGGCAGGCAGGTTGGAAGCTGAACTGGTGCAAATGTCAGCGAACGCATTGGTTTACCCCATGTTTATGTCAGACGGTTGGTTCGTTTCTCGGGTTTTGCCCAGCCGGATCAAAGAAGCGCCCATAAAAATGCTGCCGCCGCTTGGTTTTGATCCAGATTTGCCAACCCTCGCAAGTCAAATTATTCAAAATATAATTGACCAAAAAGGCTGGCAGACAAACGATACCAGATTGTTACTTGCCGCGCATGGCTCTGAACGCGGGGATCGTGCCGCGAAGGCAGCCTACCGCTTTGCAGATATGCTGCACACGCAACTAAAAGTGTTAGAACTAAAGGTTGGTTTTATCGAAGAGGCACCCTTCCTCAAAGACAAAGGCATAGACCTCGGCAAGCGGTCAATTTGTCTACCATTCTTTGCTTTGGAAGGGGATCATTTCCGCAACGATATACCACAAGCTTTAAAGATGGCGCATTTTCGGGGTTTGCAGTTACCTCCGCTCGGTGAGGACAAGGGAATTGTTGAACTAATTGCAAAAGCGATAGAACGCGCTTCATGATTTAAGCACCTAGAAGCTTGATAAAATGAAAGGGTGTTAGAACGATTCTTCACGATCTTCCCCACGATAAAAATCTCCAAAACCGGTTTCTGCGCTCGCTTATCCGGAAACACCTTTATCCACTTTGTTCAAAAATCTATTTGACTGCGTGGCGTAAATCTTCGGTGCTATGGCCAGACTAGAAATGAAAGTAAAAGGTCCGCTCGTATCTTTTGGAATTCTAACTCGTTTCAATAATAATCTCGGCAGGGGTTAGAGCGACTCGCCCGCTGTGATTGACGGATCAAGTTTGATCATGGTCGCCGCTACAACGGACTCCTGAGCCCTTAGAATAAGATTTGCCGCCTGCCGACCAATTTCGAAACGGTGCGCGTCAGTTGTCGCCAACGCCATCGGCAGGCCTTGCAGCAGATCAAGACTGTTAAACCCAGCGATGGCCAAGTCATCCGGGATATTTAATCCGTGCGACAGGCAATGCATGTACGCCCCAACCGACATAACGTCGCTCGAATAGTAGATGCACTCTAGTGCAGGAGAGCGCCTTAACAACTGTTCAGTCATAGCTCTGCCTGTCTCAATCGAAGATGCGCCTGCGTAAAGTTCTTGATCGTAGAGTGAAATTTTGTTTTCTGACAAAGTATGAAGAAAACCCTTGAACCGTTTTTCAGCACGAAAATCTTGAGGCATCTTGGTGCCAACAAAGCCAATTTTTCGATATCCTCTTTCAATTATCATCTTTGCCATGTCTCGCCCTACCTGCAGGTGCGATATTCCGACACAATGCCTAACCGGGTCACCGTCAGTATCCATTACTTCTACGACCGGACAATCGGCGTTGAATAACATTTTGCGTGATGCGTCAGCATGCTCCAGCCCCGCAACTACAAGTCCCGAGGGCTGCAAACTCAGCATTTCACGGATAACTTCTTCCTCTTCCAAAAGATCATAGCCGGTAACTCCAATGACTGTTTTCAGTTCAGTCTGTTTAAGCGTGGCGGAAATCCCTGACAAAACTTCGGGAAACACAGAACTACTCAGACTGGGCACCACAACGCCAACGAGATTTCCCTTCTGAGACGCCAGCGCACCAGCGATGCGATTCGGAACGTATCCAACCTGACGCGCAATATCGTTGATACGCGCCTTTGTGGCCGCGGACACGTCTGGCGCGCCGCGTATGGCACGCGACGCAGTCATCTCACTGACCTGAGCTAATCGAGCAATGTCTTTTAACAACGGCTTTTTTCGCATAATTTAATCGTCTGTTACATTAAGCCAAACCGCAAGCAGGAAAGCTTGCACTTGAGACACAGCATTTTATCTTGATTTTTTAAAATAAAAAACGTACCGATAGCGCTAACGGTAGCGCCAACATAATTACCAGGTGCGACTTCGCTAAAGGAGCTCAAAAATGACGACGAAGATTGCAATTAATGGATTCGGGCGAATTGGCCGAGGGGTGTTACGTGCTCTAATTGAGAGTGGTGCAGATGACATCGAGATTGTCGCAATCAACGATCTGGCGCCACCAGAAAATAACGTTCACCTTCTAAAGTTCGACAGCGTGCATGGCCGTCTAAATGCCGAAGTTGAGCTGGACGGGGACAACATGCGCGTCGCTGGCCAGACCATCCGATTAACTGCGATACGCAACCCAGAAGATCTCCCCTGGTCAGATGTAGATGTTGCATTTGAATGCACCGGCATTTTCACTAGTAAGGAAACTGCGGGACGCCATTTGAAAAACGGATCACACCGAGTGTTAATTTCAGCCCCCGGCTCTGACGTTGATCGTACTGTTGTGACTGGTGTCAACGATCAAGATCTGACGGCAGACGACATAATTGTTTCTAACGCCTCCTGCACTACAAATTGCCTCGCGCCCGTGGCCAAGGTTTTGAACGACGCGTTTGGCATCAAAACTGGGTATATGACCACAATCCACGCTTATACAGGTGACCAACCCAGCCACGACACAAATCACAAGGATTTGTACCGTGCTCGCGCAGCAGCGCTGTCAATGATTCCGACGTCCACAGGCGCAGCCCGAGCAATATCGCTAGTATTACCAGAACTAACAGGCAAGTTGGAGGGGTCCGCAGTTCGCGTTCCAACACCGAACGTGTCTATGGTCGATCTAACATTTGTACCAGAAAAACCAACGAGTAAAGATGCCATAAATGCGGCTATACAAGCCGCGGCAACAGAAGGCCCTCTGGCCGGTATTTTGGGCTATGAAGATGGGCCACTTGTTTCGATCGATTTCAACCATGACCCGCATTCATCAGTATTTGCAGGTGCGCAAACCTCCGTAACAGCAGATGGATTGGTGCGCGTCGTTAGCTGGTACGACAACGAGTGGGGATTTTCTAACCGCATGCTCGATAATGGTCGTCGAATGGGCGCACTTTTGCGTGGGGACTGATACCAGAAATGAAATTTAATGGGTGAAAATCGATGGTCGCACGCGTAATTCCTGTAGCTCCTTTTGATCTGGTTATTTTTGGGGCAACTGGTGATTTATCTCGGCGCAAAATTCTTCCAGGTTTGTTCCACCGTTTTCGCGTCGGACAAATGCCGAAAAACGCTAGAATTATTGGTGCAGCACGATCAGATTTTTCGTCTGAGGCCTTTCGTGATGTAATTCACAAAGCGCTAAACGAATTTGTTTCGGAGACAGATCGCAGTCCCGATACAATTGCAGCGTTTTTAGAACAATTGGAATATATTCACATAAACGCGACGGGCGATGATGGATGGACAAAACTTGCCGAAATATTGCGCCCCAATACGGTCCGTGCCTTCTATTTGTCGGTCTCACCCAGCCTATTTGGCCCCATCGCCGAGAGACTGAACACGCGGGGCATCGCCAGTTCAGACAGCCGGATTGTAGTTGAAAAACCTTTTGGCCACGACCTAGCATCGGCTCAGCAACTCAACACGGAATTGCTGCGTAATTTTGATGAACATCAGATTTACCGGATCGACCATTACCTTGGAAAAGAGACAGTACAAAATTTGATGGCGCTCCGATTTGCCAACTCACTATTCGAGCCACTTTGGAACTCTACGCATATTGATCACGTTCAAATCACGGTCTCAGAAAGTTTGGGCGTCGAAGGACGGGGAGAATATTACGACAATTCCGGTGCAATGCGTGACATGGTGCAAAATCACTTGATGCAGCTCTTGTGTCTTATTGCAATGGAGCCTCCATCTCGGTTTGAACCCAATGCCGTCCGTGATGAAAAAGTTAAGGTTATCTCAGCATTGGAGCCAGTCGAGCCCGACGATATCGTGCGTGGTCAATATCGCAACTATGGCGAGGCGAGCGGTTACTTGGAGGACTCAGGTAATCCTAGGAGTCGTACGGAAAGCTACGTCGCAATGAAAGTCGCTGTGGCGAATTGGCGTTGGGCAGGCACACCGTTTTATCTGCGGACTGGGAAAAAGCTTCGAAACCGCCTGTCGGAAATCGCAATAGTTTTCCGTGATCCTCCCCACATGATATTTCCAAAGATGGAAGGTCGTAAAGGCAACGCACTTGTGATCCGACTGCAACCCGACGAAGGCATCACGCTTCGCACAACCATCAAAGAGCCAGGACCGGGAGGCATGCGCCTTACCGAAGTGTCCATGGATATGACTTTTGACGATGCGCTGGGTGAAGACCTGCACAGTCAGGATGCCTACGAACGTTTGATTATGGATGTGATTCGTGGTGATCAAACCCTATTTATGCGAGGCGACGAAGTTGAAGCCGCCTGGAACTGGGCAGATCCGATTATAAACAGCTGGCAGGAATCGACTCAAAAACCCGCAAACTACGATTCCAACGGGTCAGGGCCAGAAGAAGCACTAATGTTGATGCATCGTGACGGAAGACGTTGGCGGGCAATCGAACAGTAATTGCCACGTACAGCAACATCGATTGAAAAGGTTGAAAATATGGCGCTCCACGACACGATCAAAAAGGTTACAGCACGTATTATCGAGCGAAGCACCGAGACGCGTGCGGCCTATCTCGCATCAATGCACGCGGCACATAAGGCCGGTCCGGCCCGCACCCATCTCAGCTGCTCGAATCAAGCACACGCTTTTGCTGGGGCTGGAGATGATCAGCAAGCTTTGGCCACCAGCAGCGCAGGCAACCTGGGTATTGTCACGGCATACAACGATATGTTGTCAGCGCATCAACCTTTCGAAGCATACCCGAATTTGATTCGCGACTCGGTTCGCCAGATTGGTGGCACTGCTCAGGTTGCTGGTGGCGTTCCTGCCATGTGTGATGGCGTCACTCAGGGCGAAGCAGGTATGGAGCTTAGCCTGTTTTCTCGTGACGTGATCGCACTGGCAACAGGTGTGGCGCTTAGCCACAATACATTTGACGCAGCTGTATTCCTCGGCGTTTGTGACAAGATTGTTCCTGGGCTGATAATCGGCGCTCAAGCTTTTGGCCATTTGCCATCAGTGTTTCTTCCAGCAGGTCCAATGACCAGCGGTTTGGCCAACGACGAAAAATCCAAAATTCGACAGAAATTCACAACCGGAGAAGTTGGGCGGGACGCCTTAATGGCAGCCGAAATGTCTGCCTATCACGGTCCCGGAACGTGTACTTTCTACGGAACAGCCAACACTAATCAAATGTTGATGGAGTTTATGGGCCTCCATTTGCCCGGGGCAAGCTTTGTCACGCCAAACACCGACCTGCGTGAGGCATTGACCAAAGAGGGCGCAAAACGAGCACTAGCATTAAGCGCCCTTGGAAATAATTATACGCCAACATGCAAAATCCTATGCGAAAAGGCATTTGTGAATGGAATTGTGGGCCTTAACGCAACGGGTGGATCGACCAATCTTTTGATCCATCTTCTCGCTATGGCGCGTGCAGGCGGTATTATTTTAGACTGGCAGGACTTTTCGGAACTCTCCGATGTAACCCCACTATTAGCGCGGGTATATCCAAATGGGTTGGCGGACGTGAACCATTTTCACGCAGCAGGTGGACTAGGTTATATGATTGGAGAATTGCTTTCTGCCGGCCTCTTACACCCGGACACAAAAACCGTTGCGGGCGAAGGCTTAGAAAACTACACGCAAGAGCCAAAACTGATCAACGGCAGATTATCGTGGGTTTCGGGCACCAATATTACCTTGAACGACAAAATTTTGCGCCCAGCAAGGGATGCATTTCAACCAACTGGTGGGATAAAGCGGATGTCTGGTAATATGGGAACGGCAGTGATGAAAGTGTCCGCAGTCTCTCCGGATCACCGCATTGTTGAGGCACCTGCTCGCGTGTTTCACGATCAAGAGGAGGTCAAAGTGGCATTTAAATCGGGAGAACTGACCAAAGATACTGTCGTCGTCGTAAGATTTCAAGGACCACGCGCGAATGGAATGCCTGAGTTGCATAGCTTGACACCAATGCTTGCCATTATGCAAGGCCGTGGACAGAAAGTTGCGCTGGTAACAGATGGGCGCATGTCTGGTGCTTCTGGGAAAATTCCTGCAGCCATACATGTCAGCCCGGAAGCCCTAGATGGCGGAGCTATTGCACGCCTCAAAGACGGTGATATGGTTCGTGTCGACGGTGAAAGTGGCACCCTAGATATTCTCGTTGATGATCTTGACACACGCCCGCTAGCGACGGCCGACCTAAGCGCTTACCAAACGGGTACTGGAAGAGGCCTGTTTTCTACATTTCGCCAAACAGTTGGCTCTGCCACTCAAGGCGCTTCAATTTTTGGGAACTGAAATCATGCCAATTACACCTTTCGAGGCGAGCCAGCGCGCTCGCGAAATCTGTTTAGCCGCTCCAATCGTTCCGGTTCTGGTTGTTGACAGTGTCGAACATGCTCGCCCGCTCGCAAAGGCCCTTGTAGCTGGTGGATTACCAGCGTTGGAAGTCACACTTCGGACGGAGGCCGCGCTTGACGTAATTGCTGAAATGGCAACTGTCGATGGCGGCATCGTCGGGGCTGGCACGTTGCTCACGCCTGAAGATGTAAAGGCCGCTAAAGCTGCAGGCGCCAATTTTGGTGTGTCTCCCGGCGCCACCGAACAAATTCTTGATGCTTGCGAAGCAGAAGGGCTGCCACTTTTACCCGGAGCTGCAACTGCTAGTGAAGCCATGCGATTGCTTGAGAGAGGCTATACCCTGATGAAATTTTTCCCAGCTGAAGCAGCCGGTGGTGCGAAATTGCTTGGTTCATTAGCCAGCCCACTGCCCCAAATATCTTTCTGCCCAACGGGTGGCGTTAACGTCAAAAACGCAAATGACTATTTGTCACTTCCCAATGTTATCTGCGCCGGTGGCAGCTGGGTAGCGCCGAAAGAATTTATTACCAAAGGCGCCTGGGACAAAATTGAGTCTCTTGCAGCCGATGCCTCAAAACTTCTCACGTAAGTCTTCAGCGGACTCACAAACCAAGTCCGCAATCCGCATCAATTGATCAGTTAAAGGGCTCGTTTTTCGCCAAACCATTCCAATACGTCGCCTTGGTTGCGGCGACGGGAAATTAAACACCGCTACGTTTGCCGATCTGGTTTCAATTGGAACAGCCATTTCCGGAATTAAAGTCACTCCAATTCCTGCACCCACCATTTGCACAAGTGTCGAGAAGCTGCTGCCATCCAATCCGTCTTTGGGTGCAGACGGTCCCACATTACAGAACGCAAGCGCTTGATTTCGGAAACAATGCCCCTCCTCCAGTAACAATAGCCGCATGCCTCGGAGCGCATCACCACTTGGAACCGGACAATCAGCATCGGCCAATGGCCGCACCAGTACAAACGCTTCATCAAACAATTCTACTTCGGTCAGTCCTGCGTCAGAAATAGGTAGCGCCAAAATCGCTGCATCAAGGCGACCCTCTCCAAGTTCTCGTAGGAGCCTAGATGTGAGCGTCTCCCTCAGGCGTACGTCGACTTCAGGAAAAGAAACGGCCAAATGACCAACAATCGCAGGTAACAAATAGGGCGCAATCGTGGGAATAACTCCAAGCCGTAGGCGGCCTGAAAGTCCAGCCTGACTCGCACGCGCCATGTCTCCAAGCGCATCGACCGAACGAAGGATATCGATTGCGCGCTCAAGCACGTCCTCTCCGACTCCGGTCAAACGTACCTTCCTGGCCGCGCGTTCAAACAGCTTTACCCCCAGCGTGTCCTCAAGCTCTTTGATTTGAACGGATAAGGCAGGTTGCGTAATTGAACAGGTCTCAGCAGCACGACCAAAATGCCCTTGTTGGGCCAGTGCTTCAAAGTAACGGAGCTGCCGTAGAGTGACATTCTTCATTAGAAAAAACTATCAAAGCAATCAAAAAATGCAACTTAAAATAATCTTAAATTTCTGCTAACAAAAACTCTAAAGGGTACCGACAAATGGATGCCTACCGCGTACTACACAAACTTTAGAAACTGATAAGATCGGAGCGAACAATGGACGGAAACGATATAGATACGTCAGCCAAGTGCCCTATTATGCACAATCAGGTGTCATTGGGTGCCAATTCGAACCGGAATTGGTGGCCAAACCAGCTTAACCTGAGAGTTCTGCATCAGCAGTCCAACCTATCCGATCCGATGCATTCTGAGTTTAACTACAGAGAAGAATTTAAGAAACTCGACTATGATGCTTTGAAAAATGATCTGTACGCTTTGATGACAGATTCTCAGGATTGGTGGCCAGCAGACTACGGCCACTATGGCGGCTTTTTCATCCGCATGACATGGCATAGCGCGGGCACCTATCGCATCAGCGATGGCCGTGGTGGTGGTGGAACTGGAAATCAGCGATTTGCCCCCCTCAATAGTTGGCCAGATAACGGTAACCTCGACAAAGCACGCCGCTTACTTTGGCCAATTAAACAAAAATATGGCAAAGCAATCAGTTGGGCCGATCTGATGATACTTGCCGGCAACGCCGCCATCGAATCCATGGGCGGTAAAACGTTTGGCTTCGCCGGCGGACGTGCCGACATTTGGGAGCCCGAGGAGGATATCTATTGGGGCGCTGAAACGGAGTGGTTGGCAACTTCCGATAAAGAAAACTCGCGGTATTCTGGAGATAGAAATCTAGAAAATCCGTTGGCTGCGGTTCAAATGGGGCTAATTTATGTAAATCCCGAGGGACCAGATGGTCAGCCAGACGCTCTCGCCTCTGGACGAGACATTCGCGAAACGTTTGCTCGAATGGCCATGAATGACGAAGAGACCGTAGCTTTGGTCGCAGGAGGGCACACATTTGGCAAAGCTCACGGGGCAGGCAACCCTGAGCTTGTTGGTCCGGAACCAGAGGCCGCAGTAATTGAGGAGATGGGACTTGGCTGGATCAACAGTCATGGTAGCGGCAAGGGTGGAGACACCACGACGAGTGGGATCGAAGGCGCTTGGACCGCCAACCCAACTCAATGGGACAACGGCTACTTTGACTTGCTGTTCGGTTATGATTGGAACCTTACCAAAAGTCCTGCCGGCGCTTGGATTTGGGAACCTGTAGAGCCAGCGGAAGAGGACATGGCACCGGCAGCCCATAACGCCGACCTAAAGGTCAAAACCATGATGACAACCGCGGATATGGCGATGCGACTCGATCCAATCTACGGTCCAATCTCAAAGCACTTTCACGAGAACCCTGATGAATTTGCAGACGCCTTCGCCCGAGCTTGGTTCAAACTCACACACCGCGACCTAGGGCCACGATCTTTGTATCTCGGTCCTGAGGTACCCGAAGAAGAATTGATCTGGCAAGATAACGTGCCCAACGTCGATCATGATCTCATTAACAAAAGTGATGCTGAAACGCTCAAGATCCAGATCCTAGCCAGCGGGCTCTCTGTGGGCACACTAGTATCGACTGCCTGGTGCGCAGCGTCAACTTTTCGGGGGTCAGATAAGCGTGGTGGCGCAAACGGTGCGCGCATCAGACTAGAACCACAAAAGAACTGGGCTTCAAACGAGCCCGAAAAGACAGCCGAAGTTCTCGATATCCTCGAAAAGATACAGGGAGCTAGCGACAAAAAGGTCTCGATGGCAGACCTTATCGTTCTGGCGGGCAATGCTGCTGTCGAAGCTGCGGCAAAGGCCGCGGGCCACGACGTGAAAGTACCTTTTGCTCCGGGGCGCACTGATGCAACCCAATCTCAAACAGATGTAGAAAGTTTTGCCGTACTTGAGCCTGCAGCCGATGGCTTTCGCAACTTTCAGAAGGAAGAATACGCAGTTTCACCCGAGGAACTACTACTGGATCGTGCGCAGTTGTTGACATTAACAGCACCAGAGATGACTGCCCTTGTTGGAGGACTTCGCGCAATAGGCGCTACCCACGGAGCGAAAAAACATGGTGTTCTGACCAACAATCCTGGCACCTTAAATAATGAATTTTTCATCAACTTACTAAATATGGGCATCAAGTGGGCACCTCTTAATGACCAACCCGGTATCTATGGTGGAACTGATCGGGCCACCGGAGAACAGACTTGGACCGGAACGCGTGTAGATCTAGTGTTTGGTTCTAATTCACAACTACGCGCACTCGCTGAAGTGTACGCATCTTCTGATGGCGAGACTAAATTAGTCTCTGATTTCGTCGCCGCGTGGGCTAAGGTAATGAACGCAGATCGGTTCGACCTAAACTGATTGGTACTCGATTTTCTGATGTGAGTTTAAAAAGGAAGGAGGCTAATCATAGCCTCCTTTTTTCAAACCCTATAACTTCTTTTGGTGGATAATGCGCCATTTGCTCCGCGCATCTTACGACCCAATCAATTAGTCATAACACAATGTCTGTCATACAATAATCTGACAAAAAATATGCCGTGCCAACGTTTCAGCTTTCAATAGTGCAACAGTTCAATTCCTCCGCAAAAAAATGATCGCCACTCTACTTTACAAAATGTTGGACAATGCGCCTTGAGCATGTCCGATTGTAGGCAAGGGAGAGTGACAAAACCGGTAGATCGTCGATCTTTGCTCCAGTATGCTCATGTACCCAGTTCAGCAATTTATTTTTCTAAGCTCTGTGTTAGCGCATATCCTGACAGGCACACCATCCAGTACATGTATTGTTCGATCTGCAGTAATAATATTTCCCTACTACCAAAACAAAACGTACTAGTTTTCAGAGGTTCGCTACCAATGATAACAGCCGCCTCGCTCTAAGTGCATTTCCTCACCAGATGCACCACCGCTATTTTTAAAAAAAAATTACGGCAGTGTCGACGCTCCGTGAGATAAGTAGTTTGGAACATTTCAAGACGGTATAGTCACAACAAACGGGAGAATACCTGCTCATCGACAAAGCGCTATGAGATTATAAGCGTAGATAGAGTGACTAAAATATCAATTTACCCTGATTACAGGGTCAGAAACACTTAAAGAACAGTGCAAACCGCATTATCCTAGCAACCGAACGCAACATTGAATGAACGGCGATATAACCAGCAATACCTTAATCATCTTACTAAAGACCAACGTTTAAGACGATACTTTAAGTCGGAGATAGCGTTAGTCACTTTAGCTGGAGTATATCAGGTACACAGAGCTTTCTCTCAGTAGGCATCTGGTGTGCGCCATCTTTGCGTTTCAAACGTTTTGGACCATCCTTTACCTTAATTTTCGGATCCGAAACTGGACCCTTAACCGTCACCGGCCATGGACTGCGCGACAATGGTTTGCCAATTTTACGCGGCTGTATATTAAGGTCAACTGTCTTGTTCTTGAGGTTAGCCTTACCAAAAACAACGACCTGCACCTCATTTGTTTCCAGAGTAGTTTTTTTCGTCGAAACATTACCACCGGAGATATTCAACGGAGCGCGCAAACAAACAAGTGGTGTGATTTTTTTCTTCTCCTTTGAAAAGACCCACGGCAACAGCCCAAGGCCCGCCAAATCCAAAAGCCGAGTTTCAATTGATCCTTTGCGCATTGAAACTACTGCGTCTCCATTCATGGAGCCAACAAACTGCTTTATTGACTCCGTACCTCCAGTCAAAGTGAAGTTGGCGTAAATCGTTCCACTCGCCCCCTTCTTGAAATTTAAACTGTGAAGGATATCATCCAGCTTCCACCCCCCAACATCACCAGTGAGCTTAAGCAAATGCGCATCGTCGGAAAGATCTATATTACCATTTACGTTGAAATGCGCCTCACCGTATTCAAACTCTACAGGTCCCACATTAAATTCAGTTTCGTTTAGTGTTAGCTCAGTCTTTAAGCTGCTACTGCCTTTGCTACCCTCAATGTGACGTAAATCAACTGCAACATTCATGTCCAAACCCGACGTAAGAATTGACCGCCCAATAGGACTAAGGGTCACGTCGCGTAGCACTTCAGGATTATCTTTTGTTTTTTGCACACCTGCTTCCTCAGATGCTTTATCGTTATCTGCTCCCTTATCCAACTGACGCAATTGACCGACAGCCAATATGATACTTCGGAGTTGATCAATTAGAATACGATCACTTTCGATCTTGCCGGACAACACAGGGTTTGCAGTTGCATCATCTAGACTGCCCTCAAACTGCAGGATTGAGTCAGAAACAGTTATTTTTGCATTAGAACTCCAATTAGTTCCTGAACTGGCTAGGTTAAGCATAAGCTCAAGCTTTCCCGTTTCTACCGGTTCTCGAGATAAGGAGGCTAAGAGAGCAGCGCCGGAGTGGACATTAGCCACTAAGCCCAAGTCAACACTTTCAAGCTTGAGGATGTTACCAACAGAGCCTTTGATCTCAAAATCCCAGATGTCCGTCTCACTGGTCTGAACGTTTAGATCTTGGAGTGAGAGCTCCTGAAGGTCACCTTTCAAAAGGAAACCACCAAGAAATTTACCTAGTTTGGCGTCTGACCCTGCTAGTTCTGGCGAAAAAAAACTTCCGCCAGGAATATCGACATGTCCGTTAATAAAGACTTCTCTCAGCTGCAAAGCATCTTCGACTGCCCCCTTCATCACAAGAAGCGGGTTTGCACGTTTTCCAATCCACAAATTAACATTTCCTACCCGCAGCGTACCAGCCGGTGTTCTAGATAATTCAGAGAATTGGATTGGTGGAGGACCCACACCAGATGTGTCCAAGGTAAATCCATTTGTTTTTATGACCATCTGGCGTTTTGCAACTTGGCCTGGAACGCTGTCAATTACCATATCAACCGCGATAAGCTTAAGATCAAATCTGGATTCGGCGGGCGCGGGCTCTGACTTTTCCGGATATAACCTGATCCGGGTGGTTAACGATACATCTGCCGGGTTCTTCAACTCGCCAATCTGTCCAGTCACTTCAAGGCTTTGGCCAGAACTCAGGTCTACATTCACATCAAGATCATCGATCCTTACCTTGTTGTCGGCGGATTTGAACGTCGCACTGATGTCCCCAGTACCTTCAATTACGCGATTTAGCTTTAGTATATCAAGTAATTGGCCCAATTCAGCTATCGCAATAGCTGTCCTTACTTCCAAGCCAGACTTCCGCGGAATTTGATCCACAACAATCGACGCATAATCAAATTCAGCCTTAGCATGGAATGGTTCATCGGCTGGGAACGTTCCCTTCAACTTGAAAGTTTCCCCATTCAAAGAGCCAGATCCCTGAACTATTCCTTCGTTATTTTCTCCACGACGCGTCAACGCCAACTCACGGAATTTCAAATCAAAGTCCAGGCCATTCAGAGCACTTTGGTAGAGTAGTGTCACTTCCTTTAATTCAATTACTTGATCAACCAAAATTCCTAGCATTGAATTTTCAGAGACTTTGGCAGAATTTTTAATACTATCTCCAATTACAGACAGATTTTGCCACGACGTTTCACCATCGGCGGTTGTGATAAGGTTGAGATGAATCCCCCTCACTGACAGGTTGCTCAACGAAATTTTGCCCTTCCACAATTCTTTCGCAGAGACGTCAAATGCAAGCTGATCGATTATCGCAAGATTACCTTTGGAATTGAGTGCACCAGGTAGCACCAACGTTGCCGCAGATACTTGCAATTGGCGTCCTATACCTACTCGAACACCTTCTTCAATCACTACATCTTGGCCAATTTTTTCGGCAATCAGGTTTTCAACAAAAGCAGTGCGCTGCGATGTCATCAAAGATGACGACAGAATAAACCAAGCCACAATTAGAACTAAAAGTGCGAGTGAACCGAAAATTGATAAGCCTCTGACAATGTATCGCAAATTCATCTCCTTCAATGACGTCGCCTAATTCTGAATTCTTCGTATACCTGTGCGAATGTTTGCGCAAAGGGTTTTCAAAGTCCGTAAGTAGGTATTAATGCGGGACTTTCAGTCAACGAAAAGAACGTACACTGCAGCCGATTGACAGCAATGCTCCCACACTGGTTGGGAAGTTTTACAACATTAGAATTAAAAGAGCGATCGTAATTGGTGTGTCACCACTACCACACCAGAAACGAGATCCGACGGTGGAGTATAATCTCAAGAAGGCAGTGCTCATAATAACTGTGATTTTGGGGAACGTGAACGTCGTGTTATACGTTAGTTCGCTCGTAAAGCAGTCATTTGGGTGGTGCCGTTTGTACATGAGTTGGTTGTGGCTCTTTACGCTTACTTGCGGTCAAAAACTAACCTCATCAAGAGCCCGCCCGCTTGGAGGACGTTTGATCCTCGTTATTAGTTGGAATGATGGCGCATTGGATTTGCCACTATGGCCGAAGTCAAGGTGGAGCAATCATGCAAGTTGCAAACTTTTGTGGCCGAAACAGCAAGACCGCTTCAATAAAACAATGCGGATATTCTCATCCGCCAAAAAAGTCTGGCCTGTCTTATGCCAGATGTTTTTTACCAACTTATCTACAGACGCTTTGCTGCTTCTGGATATCTTGTTCATCTTCACTCCATACAAGTTACGATGAACCAGAAACCCTCCATTGTTAAATTCCTCAAATCTGTCCCAAATGCGACGACGTCAAACATTCTAAGGAAGCGGAACTAATAGCACGAATTTAAACAGTCCGAAAAAGGCCACCATGATCAATGCACCTGCACCCAAATAGAGAAAGACCGTTGATTTAGTCCATTTATCATGCATCGCGGCAATCAGTCCCCCTACGAATGCGACCACACCAGCAGGCAAGAAGCCCACGTAGGGCATGACGAAACACGCCAGAAGCATGGTTGCTATCAGAAGGCAGCGTCGCCACCAAACACCCGCGCCAAACCCGTCTTCACCCAACGGTCTCAAGAAACGAGTGATGAATGAAATCCCTGCAGTAATAATCAAGAGGATGGCAACCGTTTGTGGAAACACCTGGCTGTCCCTATCGGTATATCCGGTCGTGTCGTAAAGGGTCAGGACACCTGCAAAGACAAAAAATGCTGATGTCAGGAGTGATCCAAGCTGGCCTTGAGAATTGGAAACAGGCGCGTTCATTAATCGGCCTCCATTGCAGATTTGCGCTGTCTGCGTGAAAGAACTAGCGGCAAGATCAGCGTGATCAATGTAAATGCCAAAATCGCCTGAGAGATCGGACGACCAAAGAACATGCCTGGCAAATCGTTGATAGCTGACCCAATGGTCCAGCCTTGAACGAAGCCCTGTTCAGCGATTGGCCCAAGGATTAAACCTAGCACAATCGGCGAGGCTTTGAAGCCAAAACGGGCCACGACCCAACCGAAGATACCGAGACAGATCATGATGACGACGTCAGATATGCTGTTGCGGATGGCGAAGGTTCCAATGATGGTCATGAAGCCGACGGTCGGGACCAGAACCGCCTTGGGGATCGTCACGATGGATTTATAGGCATAGCGTCCGATCAACAGCCCTGCAGGCAACATCAGGATGGTGGCGATTATCAAGCCGTAAATGAAGGTATAGACGATGGATCCGCTTTGGGTGAACATCGCCGGGCCTGTGCGCACCCCCTGAATAAGCAGAGCGCCCAAAACAATTGCGTCAGGCGGCGTACCCGGAATTCCAAGCACAAGCGTCGGGATGAATCCGCCGCCGACGGTGGCATTGTTGGCGGACTCCGTGGCCATTATGCCATCAGGTTCGCCCTCACCAAATTTTTGGTGCGGCTTAGCGGTGCGTTTCGCCTCCGAATAGGCAACCAGCCCAGCAACAGAGCCACCCGCACCCGGTAGGATGCCAACCAGCGTGCCAATGACAGAAGACCGAAAAAGGTTGAACTTGGACTTCATTGCAATACCGAAAGCCTCACCGATACGGACAGAGCGTACGCCGCCCTCAACCTTAAGGTGCCGGTCAGGCACGGCCACAAGATCAATCAGGACTGGAATGCAATAGAGGCCGATCAGGGCCCCAACGACGCCAAATCCGCCAATCAAAGTCTGGCTGCCAAAGGTCAGTCGGATATCGGCTGAGATCTCGGCCACACCGACAGTGGACAGGATCATCCCAAACGCCCCCCCCGCCAAGCCCTTGGCAAGGTTGCCTTCCGAAAGCGACGCGATCAGCGACAAACCAAAGATCGACAGCCAGAAGTATTCAATTGGACCAAATGCTAAGGCAACCTTGGATAAGGGGGGGGCGAGGAATAACAGCGCTAAGGCCCCAACCATACCCCCGACAACAGAGGCAAAACAGGCCAGGGCAACAGCCAAATCGCCATCCCCTCGCTTTGCCATCGGGTAGCCATCAAATGTAGTTGCAATCGCAGATGGTGTTCCGGGCGTATTGAGTAGAATCGCAGCATAAGCGCCGCCATATATCGCGCCTGTGTAGATTGCTCCCAGCAGGATCAGCGCTGAAGCGGGCTCCATACTGAAGGTAATTGGCACCAGAATGGCTAGTGCCATGGTTGCGGTTAACCCAGGGATTGAGCCAACAATCGTCCCCGCGATGACGCCAAACAGCGCCAACCCAAGGTTCAAAGGCGTCATGGCCGACAAAAATTGACCAATTTCCATTATTCAATTTCTCTCCGGGTTAACCGCGAGTTGATTACTCGATTAGACCCGCCTCGCGCGCGTCGTTCAAGTATTCAACGGTACGAGCTGCCATGAAGTCAGCCATGCCAGCTGCATCGACGTCCAAAAGAGCAAAGCCACCATCCAGCATTTGCTGACGGAAAGCTGGATCGGCATTGATTTCACCGATCATGTCGGACCACATCTGCGTGGTCTCGGCACTTGCGGTGTTGGGCAATGCAATCCCGCGGTAGGCACCACCGACCATGTCGTAGCCAAGTTCCTTGAAGGTTGGCACATCGGGGAACAGCGGGTGACGCTCTTCCATGGCAACCGCAAGCATGCGCACAGCTTCGCCCTGCTTCGCGCCTACGGTCGTGTAACCCCATTGCGCTTTAACCTGATTTCCCAAGAGTGCAGTCGTCGACGCACCCGTACCCTTGAACGGAACATAGGTGGTTAGCGCGCCAGTCATTTTGTCAAACTTGATCTGCGCCAAATGGTTTGCGCTTGCCTTGCCAGAGCCGGACATCGTCACCTGCCCAGGGTTTGCTTTGGCGTCTGCGACCAGATCGGCCAGTGTCTGATAGGCGCTGTCGGCAGGCACGACGATGGCGTCAGGGGTAAAGTGGAACATGTAGAAAGCGTTTAGGCCGTCAGTCGTAAAACCCACTTCCTTTTGAGCGGGCTTGATCACAATATGCGGCAGGTTTATGCCCATTATTGTCTGACCGTCACCGTTAAGCCCATTGAGTGACGCCCAACCAACTGCGCCGCCGCCACCCGGCTGGTAGTTGACCACCATATCCTGACCGAACTTGTCCTTGAAAAAGGGCTGTTGAAGACGCGCAGAAATGTCGGACTCGCCACCGGGACCAAACGGGATCACGTAGTTTACCGGACCGTTGAGTTCTGCTTGAGCGCTCGTACCGAATGTCATCGTCAGTGCCATCGCGGCACCGGCTTTCAAGATTGATCTTCTTAGCATGTTTTTCTCCCTAATGCTGTAAACTTGTCTTTCGTTTCTTATGCTCTTCTTATGCTCTGACCGTCTCCATGAAGCGGTGACGAACCACCACTGGATCCAGCGTGATGACCGACAGCTTAATGTTACGGCTGTAGGGTTGGCCTTGCCCCGTTTTTGTTCGGGACCGACATGTCATTTATGGGGCCTTTCTCCCAAAAGCCAAGTGGCTTTTCCTGTGCCTGCTCAAACGCATCTAACAGACGCTTCAGCATTAACACTCCAAAGATTTAGTTTTTAAAATTAAACTCATCCGACTCTTCAACCGCACCACGGGAAGAATCCCTTCGGCGAGAGAGAATTTGCATCCTTGCCCAATAAAGGCTTCCAAACCTGCAGGAAACGTTCGAAATCACAATAATCAGCCAAACATGCGTCAATGTCGTTGAATGCACGGGTATTTATGAAGGTACAGCTCTTCTAGCCCAGTGTTGACGTGGCGTCGATGTAACTTAAAAAATCGGCTGATTAAGCCGATCTCTTAGCATCTGGGTCTACGCTTTAGTTTTGGTTGCGGGAGTAGGATTTGAACCTACGACCTTCAGGTTATGAGCCTGACGAGCTACCGGACTGCTCCATCCCGCGCCAACTTGATCTTACTATTCCTAACCAATCAGAGCTTCAAGTGTGTTTTGGAAAGTTTTTGCAGTTTAAGTAATATTTTTGCCGTGCACCGGATTTTGCTTACATTTTGTTATTGCATAAACAGATTTGTCCCACCTGCTCGGGCTAGATTAATTTCATCCCAGTG
>ERZ1046740.33-NODE-33-length-129758-cov-8.655683_pt1 | contig 129758 bp, 104 predicted proteins | sample MGYA00383093_ERZ1046740 | MGnify/ENA primary metagenome ERZ1046740 (study PRJEB29581, sample SAMEA5548363) | metagenome | biome: marine; feature: coastal; material: water | depth 25 m | study: Short-term variability in the microbial, nano- and picoplankton... | reverse complement strand
GGCTTTTTTATGTTTATGACTTTCGGGAAATTGAGCCACAAAAAAAACCGCACATGGCGGTTTTTAATTTTTTCTGAATTGAAAGAAGTTCCTAGTGATCTTCTCCGTCAGCGTGTTCGTGACCTTCAGTTACTTCTTCAGTAGTCATTTCCACTTCTTCAGTCACTTCTGTTGCCATACTGTCTGCAACCTCAGCTGTTTCTTCAACCACGGTTTCTTCCATTGCTGCAGCTTCTTCTTCAACAACTTCAACTTCAGTTTCTACGTTAGCTTCTGCATCAGCAGTTTCACCGTTGCCACAAGCAACAAAAGCGAAAACTGTTAAGCCAGCTAAAAAAAGATTAATCTTTTTCATTTTAAATAATTTATAGTTAAGCCAAAGACAAAAGTATCAAAACGAATAAGGAATCAAAAATTTAGTCTAAAGTGTTTTTAAAAGCGTTGACATGTTAACATTTTCATCTAAAATGTTTTTAAGGTCAGAGGCATTAACACGTTCTTGTTTCATGCTATCTCTATAGCGTATCGTAACTGTCTTGTCTTCTAAGCTTTGGTGATCTACCGTAATACAGATGGGTGTTCCGATAGCGTCCATTCTTCTGTAGCGTTTTCCAATAGCATCTTTTTCATCGTATTGCACGTTATAATCAAATTGTAAGTCTTTCAAGACTTTTCTTGCCATCTCTTGAAGTCCACCTTTTTTGATTAATGGCAAAATAGCGGCTTTTACAGGAGCGATAACATTTGGAAGTTTCAACACAACGCGCGTAGATCCATCTTCTAAAGTTTCATTTTCAAGAGCTGTAGAAAGCATTGCTAAGAACATACGGTCTAAACCAACGGATGTTTCAACCACGTAAGGCACGTAATTTTCGTTTAGTACAGGGTCGAAATATTGCAATTTCTTTCCTGAAAATTCTTGGTGCTGTTTGAGGTCAAAATCAGTTCTAGAATGAATTCCTTCCAGTTCTTTAAATCCAAACGGAAACTTAAACTCTATATCCGAAGCGGCATTTGCGTAATGCGCTAATTTTTCATGATCGTGAAAACGGTAGTGGTCGTCAGAAAAACCAAGTGATTTATGCCACTTCATTCTGTTTTCTTTCCATGCATTGTACCATTGGATTTCCGTTCCAGGTTGCACAAAGAATTGCATTTCCATTTGCTCAAACTCGCGCATGCGAAAAATAAATTGACGTGCAACGATTTCGTTTCTAAATGCTTTTCCTGTTTGCGCAATGCCAAAAGGAATTTTCATTCGTCCTGTTTTTTGCACGTTTAGAAAGTTCACGAAAATTCCTTGTGCTGTTTCCGGACGCAGATAAAGCTCGGTCGCACCTTCTGCTACAGAACCCATTTGCGTGCCAAACATTAAGTTAAACTGACGTACTTCAGTCCAGTTTTTTGAACCAGATACCGGACAAGCAATACCCAGGTCTATAATAATATTACGTACTTCTTCGAGGTCGTTCGCTTCAAAAGCATCGGCTAAACGCTTGTTGATTGCATCTATTTTTTCTTGATTCGCCAACACACGTGGGTTGGTTTGTCTAAACATTTCCGCATCGAAAGTTTCGCCAAAGCGCTTTGCGGCTTTCGTTACTTCTTTTTCAATTTTCTGGCGAATTTTCTCAACATGGTCTTCTATTAAAACATCTGCACGGTAGCGTTTCTTAGAATCTTTGTTGTCTATTAAAGGGTCATTAAAAGCATCAACGTGTCCCGAAGCTTTCCAAGTTGTTGGGTGCATAAATATTGAAGAATCTAAGCCAACAATATTTTCATTCATCTGCACCATGGCTTTCCACCAGTACTCTCTAATGTTCTTTTTTAATTGAACCCCATTTTGGCCGTAGTCGTAAACGGCACTTAGGCCATCATATATTTCTGAACTTTGAAAAACAAAGCCATACTCTTTGGCGTGGGCAATTACTTTTTTGAATTTATCGTCTTGAGACATATTCTATATTAAGTTAGAGAGATTTGTAAAAAACAGTTTAACGGCAATGGCCATTAGGATAATTCCGAATACTTTTCTAAGTACACTTAAACCTCCAGGGCCTAAGGCTTTGGAAATTTTATTTGAAGATTTCAGTACAGCATAGACGAGAATCATATTCACTAAAATGGCAAGTAAAATATTCAATGTTCCATATTCTGCTTTAATGGCGATCAAGGTTGTAAGCGTTCCAGCTCCAGCTATTAGCGGAAATGCAATAGGAACGATAGATGCTGTTTGTGGATCTTCTTCCTTATAGATGCGCACACCTAAAATCATTTCGAGCGCCAAAAAGAAAATCACAAAGGCCCCTGCAATTGCAAAGGAATTAACATCAACGCCTAATAGGCTCAAAATGGCCTTACCTACAAATAGAAAAGAGACCATGATAAGTGTTGAAGCGATAGTTGCTTTTTCCGATTGAATGTGACCTACCTTTTCTCTTAGAGATACGATGATAGGAATGCTTCCTAAAATATCTATTACCGCGAAAAGTACCATGGTAGCAGAAATAAACTCTTTAAAATCGAATTCCATAACGGTTACATTTATGGCGGCAAAAATAACTATTCGGCCGTTAAAATATTAGATGTATACACCTATGACACAAAGGCTAAAAACCGCCTCTAAATAAGAGCTATCTACCTTATTTTTACAGCATGATTGAAATTGAGAACAAGTTAGTTTCTGAAGACGTTTTTGAAAGAGAGTTTTTATGTAACCTTTCAAAATGTTATGGAGCTTGTTGTGTTGGCGGAGATGTTGGTGCACCCTTGAATGAAGAGGAGAACAAAATTTTGGATGACATTTATGAGGATGTAAAACCCTACATGAGGCCAGAAGGAATTGAGGCCATAGAGAAGCACGGCACGCATGTATTTGAGCATGGAGAGTGGGTTACACCCCTTGTAAATAATGCTGAATGCGCCTATGTTGTTTTTGATGGACAGGTTGCAAAATGCGCAATTGAACATGCCCATACAGAAGGCAAAGTAGATTTCAAAAAACCAATCAGTTGTCATTTGTACCCCATAAGAATTACCAAATACTCAAGTTTTGAGGCGGTTAATTATGAGAAGTGGGAGATCTGCAGTGACGCTTGCGATTTAGGAAAGGAAGTTGGCTTGCCGATATATAAATTTTTAAAAGAGCCGCTTACCAGAAATTATGGCGTAAAATGGTACGACCAATTAGAAGAAATTGCTGCCCAATGGAAAACGAAATGAGCGAATTGACAAATATTTAATTTCGGTCGTCAGGTTGTTAACATTGCATGTGTATTTCTTTCATAAAAAAATGACCTTAAAAAATTGGTTTTTTCAAAAACCAATGACAATGCACCTTTCGAAAAGCACAAGCCGAAATGATGTTAATAACTCCGGCTTTTTGTGAATATCTAGAGGTTGGTACTCCGTCTATTTATCTGAATATTTGAGAAGATTAAGATGCCTTCCCTCTAGTTACGGCGAGAAGTCTTTTTGGCAACCAATTGTTTATCAACACTTTAGTAAGTCTCATAAGTCTGGATACAGTGCTTACTAATTAAAAATAACAAGTTTAAGTATGGCGCAGAATGAACCCATTTTAGCAGAGAACAAAAACAGATTTGTTCTATTCCCAATTCAACACCAGGACATCTGGGAGTGGTATAAAAAGCAAGAAGCTAGCTTTTGGACTGTAGAGGAAATTGACCTTGAAACAGACATCAAAGACTGGAACACAAAGCTGAATGCTGACGAACAATATTTCATAAAGCACATACTTGCATTTTTCGCTGCCAGCGATGGTATCGTAAATGAAAATTTAGCTGAGAACTTTGTAAATGAAGTTCAATATACAGAGGCTAAGTTTTTCTACGGATTTCAGATCATGATGGAGAACATCCACTCTGAAATGTATTCATTGTTGATTGACACATTAATAAAAGACGAAAAAGACAAGGACAAGCTTTTTCATGCTTTGGAAAACTTTCCAGCAATTAAGAAAAAAGCCGACTGGGCAATCCGTTGGATTGAATCACCATCTTTTGCAGAGCGCCTTGTTGCTTTTGCAGCGGTAGAGGGCATTTTCTTTAGCGGCTCTTTCTGTTCTATTTTCTGGTTAAAGAAAAGAGGATTGCTTCCTGGATTAGCCACTTCAAATGAATTTATCAGCAGAGATGAAGGACTTCATTGTGATTTTGCCGTGCACTTGCATAATAACCACTTGATCAACAAAGTGCCAAAAGAAAGAATCAAGCAAATAATAATGGAAGCTTTGGATATCGAAAGAGAGTTTGTTACAGAATCTCTTCCTGTAGATTTAATCGGAATGAACTCAAAATTGATGACTCAGTATTTAGAGTTTGTTACTGATAGATTACTAACAGAGCTTGAGTGCGAAAAAGAATACAACTCAGAAAACCCTTTTGATTTCATGGATATGATCTCTCTTGAAGGAAAAACAAACTTTTTCGAAAAGAGAGTATCAGAATATCAGAAGGCGGGCGTAAAACAAAATACAGGTAGCAATGAGGAGTCTGCCATAAGTTTTGACGCAGATTTTTAATTATTGACTAACCCGAAAAAGAATTTTCCATTATGTATGTATTAAAAAGAGACGGACACAAAGAGCTCGTGAAGTTTGACAAAATTACAGCTCGTGTACAAAAACTATGTTACGGTCTAAGCAACCACGTTGACCCTGTAAGTGTTGCCATGAAAGTAATTAATGGCTTGTACGATGGTGTTACGACATCTGAATTAGATAATCTTGCTGCTGAGGTTGCCGCTTCCATGACGGTTAGACATCCTGAGTATGCTCAACTTGCTGCAAGAATTGCTATTTCTAACTTACATAAAAACACAAAAAAGTCTTTCAGTGAAACAATGAAGGACTTGTACGAATACGTAAACCCAGAAACAAACGAAAAGGCACCTTTATTAGCAGATGATGTTTACGAAATCATCACTAAAAATGCTGAGCTTTTAGATTCGACATTAATTTACGACAGAGATTTCGGATACGACTACTTTGGGTTTAAAACATTAGAGCGCTCTTATCTTTTAAGATTAAATGGGGCTATTGCTGAACGCCCACAGCACATGATTATGCGTGTGGCTATTGGTATTCACAAAGAAAATATTGAAGATGCATTAGAGACCTATGACTTGATGTCTAAGCGCTACTTTACGCATGCAACACCAACGTTGTTCAATGCCGGCACGCCCAAGCCACAAATGTCATCATGTTTCTTGTTAACCATGAAGGATGATAGCATTGATGGAATTTACGACACACTTAAAAATTGTGCAAAGATTTCTCAATCAGCTGGTGGTATAGGTTTGTCTATTCACAACGTAAGAGCAACAGGCTCTTATATCCGTGGAACCAACGGTACATCAAACGGAATTATACCGATGTTGAAAGTGTTTAACGACACAGCGCGTTATGTAGACCAAGGAGGGGGTAAGCGTAAAGGTTCGTTTGCTATTTACTTAGAGCCATGGCATGCCGATATCTTCGAATTTTTAGAAATGAAGAAGAACACAGGTAAAGAAGAAATGCGCGCGCGCGATTTATTTTACGCTATGTGGATTAACGATCTTTTTATGAAACGTGTTGAAGCCGATGCTGAATGGACGTTGATGGATCCAAATGAGTGTCGCGGAATGGAAGACACTTACGGGGAAGAGTTCGAAAAACTTTACTTGAGCTACGAAGCTGCAGGAAAAGGAAGAAAGACAATCAAAGCAAGAGAGCTTTGGCAAAAAATATTAGAGTCTCAGATTGAAACGGGAACACCTTATATGTTGTATAAGGATGCTGCCAACGAAAAATCTAACCAGAAAAATTTAGGTACAATTCGTTCTTCTAACTTGTGTACGGAGATTATGGAGTACACGGCGCCAGACGAAGTTGCTGTATGTAACCTGGCGTCTATTGCGCTTCCTCAGTTTATCTCGGAAGATGGAAAGATGGATCACAAGTTGTTGTATGACATCACCTATAAGATTACAAAGAACTTAAATGTAATTATAGACCGTAATTACTATCCAGTTGCTGAAGCACGCAAGTCTAACATGCGTCACAGACCAATAGGTATCGGCGTACAAGGATTGGCTGATACGTTCATCAAAATGCGTTATCCGTTTACTTCAGATGAAGCTAAGCAGTTGAACAAAGATATTTTTGAGACGATTTATTTCGCTTCATTAAAAGCATCTAAAGACATAGCAAAAGTTGATGGTCCTTATGAAACCTATGAAGGTTCACCAATTTCTCAAGGCATCTTCCAGTTTAATATGTGGGGTGCTGATGAGTCGCAGTTAAGTGGCAATTGGGATTGGAATGAATTGAGAGATGAAATTAAAGTATCTGGCGTAAGAAACTCGTTAATGTTAGCGCCAATGCCAACAGCTTCAACTTCTCAAATCTTGGGTAACAACGAATGTTTCGAGCCATACACCTCTAACATTTATACAAGAAGGGTATTGAGTGGTGAGTTTATCGTGGTAAACAAGCACCTCTTAATGGACTTAGTAAGTTTAGGTCTTTGGAATGACGACATCAAAAATGAAATGATGAAAGCCAACGGTTCGATTCAACACATAGATGCAATTCCAGATAATATCAAAGAGCTTTACAAGACAGTTTGGGAGATGAGCATGCGCGACATTATCGACATGTCTGCAGACCGTGGTCACTTTATTGATCAATCTCAATCATTGAACTTATTCGTTGAAGACCCCAATATTGGTAAATTGACTTCTATGCATTTTTACGCTTGGAAGAAAGGTTTGAAAACAGGTATGTATTACTTGAGAACGAAAGCTGCAACGAATGCAATTAAGTTCACCGTTAGTAAAAACGCGAAAAGCGAAATCACACCTGTAACTTCAACAGAAGAACAAGTAAAAAACTACGATTCAGTGCCAGCTGAGCCTGTTGTAGAAAATAAAATGGAAGAGCCGCAAGCTGCAATGCCACCAGTATCTCTTACTGATGATGTTGAAGTGAAGCTCTCTAAGGAAGGTAAAATCTATTCTGATCAAGAAGCAATTACATGCTCCATAGACAATCCAGATGACTGTGAAGCATGTGGTTCTTGAGTTATTTTTAGATTGGTTGCGAAAAACCCTGAGCTTAGGCTCGGGGTTTTTAATTTCAAAGCAATTCTAGAGTAACTTTCGCTCATGAAATTAAAGACATTATTTATTTTGTTTTTAAGCGTAAGCTTCGGTTACGGCCAATCTCAAGATTCGGCCGTGTATCAATTGTTAGAAGCACTAACAACAGACGAAGTAAATGTTGGCACGCCCACAAAAGGTTTACTAATAAGCGCAGAATGGGAGGCGCTTGCTTATTGGGAATTAGGAGCTAGAAAAGATATTTCTGCTTTAAGCGAAGCTGTTGGCGATCTATATACATTTAAAGACGATTTTACTTTTGAAATGAAATTAATAGATCCAGATGACCCTCAAAAAATTGGATTACACATTACAGGGAAATATCGAATTGAAAAGAATAAATTAGTTATGACAGCCAAAAATGGTAAAACAATGAAGTCTGAAATTCATCTTTTAGATCACAACTATATGGTGCTTCAAATGGACGCATTGCGGTTGTTTTTCACGAAATCTAAGTCATACTTTTCGTATGATTAGTTGTAATTTCAAAGTCTACTATTAAGCATTCCAAAACATGATTATTGAAAAACAAAACTTAGAAATTGCCAAGTACCAAAAAGAAATAGAGAGTTATTTAAATCTCGGAGAGACCTCTGTAATGTTTGAATACAATTTAGAAGATCGTGGTGTTCGGATGAATGTTGTGACAATAAACCCAAAACACAAACAGTCGTTTTTGTTTTTTTCAACAATTGAAGACAGTAAAATAGAGACGCTGAGAGCGGCTTTAAACTATGTGAAAAGCTACAAGGAAAAGAGCAACTCGTTCACTATTCAATGGACCTTAAAAAGTGAGAATGAGTTGCAAACATCGTACTTCAGAGCAAAAGACATGCTTGAGGCTATAGACAAGCTTTACTTTGGAAGAGATCCAAATGCAATAACGCTATACTCTATCGTTTTAAATCCAATTAGTTAGTAGTTGTTTATATTTCTTTTTGTTAATTTTCAATAAATCTGTTTAAATTGGGTGAACTTAACCCAACGGAGTATTAAAGATTTATGACCTTAGACAAAAGAGCACACAGAAAGTATACACCAGAGCAAATTAAGAGAAGAGCCGCAGCCATAAAGAAAAACCGGAAAAAGAAGCAGGCATCGAAAGGCGAAATTTTAATGATCGCAGTTGTAGTTGTTATATTGCTCATCTTGTTTGCTGTAAGCTACATCTACGGAGTAAAATAATTCACTTTTCAATGTTTATAACATAGTTGTGAATGGCTAAACGAGGGAATTAGCTCTTTTAAATTTGAGTAATCAATAAAATAGATTGATGAAAGAAAAATTAGCCATAGCAAGTGTTTTGTTTGTGATAGCTGTAATCGTTAGCGTGACAGCCACAGCAATTTAAGGACAGACTTTAAATTAAAATGAAACAATTTCTAAGTATTGTTTCTGCCATTATAATTTTCCTTTTGGCAGCGGGAATTATCTTCCGTACTTCTGAAGTATTTATCTTCAAAAATGGTATAAGTATGGCGCTTGCCATTTTAACATTTCTTTGGGTTCCCTTATTCTTATTTTACGCCTATGATCGCAGACAACAAAAGCGCGCATTAGAGGAAGAAGACGAACAAGAAAATCAATAAAAATTGAAAAATATATATAGACTTTTTGGTGGAGCTTTGGGCTTTACTTTAGGTGGACCACTAGGTGCAATAGTGGGTGTTGCACTTGGGAATGTTGCAGCTAATTTGGCAGGAGCAGGCGAAATGTTAATTTCTGACGGTTCAGGAAACAGACGTTACAACGCTTCGCGAAATCAAACAGCAACACAAGCAGATTTTCACTTAAGCGTACTTGTGCTTTCGGCAGTGGTTATAAAAGCAGACGGTAAAGTTGATCCAAAAGAATTGGAGTTTGTCCGCGCTGGATTCGTAAAAATGTTCGGCAAGGACAAGGCAAATCAGAGCTTTAAGGTATTTAACTCTGTTGTAAAGCAAGACATAAATACACGAGCTATTTGTGAACAAATACGTCATGCAACAACGCATGCCATGCGATTGCAATTGATACATTTCTTATTTCAAATTGGCGAAGCCGATGGTCATTTACATGAAGCAGAGCTGGCATCGATAAGAACAATAGCATCTTATCTGTATGTGCGTTCAGGTGACCTCGAGTCGATTCATGCAATGTTCGCCAAGAATGCAACAAAAAAGGACTACTATACTATTTTAGAAATTCAACAATTTGCTACCGATGATGAAGTGAAAAAGGCATACCGTAAAATGGCGAAGAAGTACCACCCAGATAAATTGCTAGACATGGGCATTGATGTTCGAAAAGCGGCTGAGGAAAAATTCCTGAAAGTGCAAGAGGCTTATGAGCGCATTTGCAAAGAGCGCGGCATAAAATAGCCCTGAATTAATGTCAGTCAATAAATACTATAAACAAGAGGAATAGTTACTTTTGGCCACAACCGTATGTCGAGAATTAACGAAATTAAGCGTCCCATTCTTAAAGAAATGGAAGCCTTCGAACCAAAGTTTAAAGAGGCTTTGGCAAGCAAGGTTCCGCTGCTCGACAGAATTACCCACTACATTGTAAAACGTAAGGGAAAACAGCTCAGACCAATGTTAGTTTTTCTTTCTGCGAAACTCCTAGGTCAGGTCAATGAAAGCACTTACCGTGGAGCTTCCTTAGTGGAGTTAATGCATACAGCAACGTTGGTTCATGATGATGTTGTAGACGATGCAAACCTGCGCAGAGGGTTCTTTTCTATAAATGCTTTATGGAAAAATAAAGTGGCCATCTTAGTAGGAGATTTTCTTTTGAGTAAAGTTCTACTCATGGCGGTAGAAAATAAAGAACATCAATTGTTAGAGATTGTTGCCACGGCTGTACGCGAAATGAGCGAAGGGGAGCTGCTACAAATTGAAAAAGCAAGACGCCTTGATATTGATGAAGAGATATATTTTGAAATCATCAGACAAAAAACAGCGAGTCTTATTTCATCTTGTTGTGGTGTTGGTGCAGCATCGGTTACTTCAGATGAAGAAAGAATTGGAAAATTAAAAGAGTTTGGTAACTTTGTAGGTATAGCCTTTCAAATCAAAGATGATTTGTTTGACTATCAATTAACAAATCAAACTGGCAAACCTTCGGGAATTGATATTAAAGAGCAAAAGATGACATTGCCTTTAATTTTTGCATTAAATCAGGCGAGCAGGTCTGAAAAAAAACGCATCATCAATACTGTAAAAAACCATCATGACAATCCTACGAGAGTAGCAGAAGTGGTAAAATACGTACAGGCAAGCAGAGGGTTGGAGTATGCTGAGAAGAGAATGAAGGAGTTCCAGTCCAAAGCTTTGGAAATTTTAATGACATTCGAAAAAACGGAGATTCGAGATTCGATGGAAAGTTTAGTGGAATACGTCATTGAGCGGAAGAAGTAATTAATCTAAAATTAAGTATACATGGAAGATTTCAATATGGAAAGCATCAAACCGATGATCATCGAGTATGGTGTGCAGATCATAACGGCTATTGTTATTCTCATCGTTGGAATGTGGGTCGTTAAAATGATTCAAAGCGCCATTCGTAAAGGACTAGAAAAGAAAGGAACAGACCCTTCACTGGCTGGCTTCACCTTCTCTCTTACGGGAATGGCTTTAAAAATTATGGTAATCATTGCTGTAATAAGTCAACTTGGAGTTGAAACAACCTCGTTTATTGCAATTTTAGGTGCTGCTGGCTTAGCCATTGGAATGGCCCTTTCGGGAACCTTGCAAAATTTTGCAGGTGGCGCAATGATTCTAATTTTTAAACCGTTCAAGGTCGGAGACTTTATTGATGCACAGGGTTATACGGGTACTGTAAACGAAATTCAAATTTTCAATACGATTTTAAAAACTCCAGATAACAAAACAATTATCATCCCTAACGGTGGCTTGTCTACAGGTTCTATGGTGAATTTTTCTACAGAGCCAACACGAAGAGTTGATTGGACTTTTGGTATTGGATATGGAGATGATGCAGACAAAGCACAAGAAGTAATCAAACGACTATTGCAGCAAGACTCTAGAATTTTAAAAGATCAAGATGTGTTTTGTGAGCTTTCTGAGTTGGGAGATAGCTCGGTGAACTTTGCTACACGTGCATGGGTAAATGCTGGTGACTATTGGGGTGTTTACTTCGACATGAACAAAAAAGTTTACCAAGAGTTTGATAAGTCTGGATTGAGTATCCCTTATCCACAAATGGATGTTCACCTACACAAACCATAATTAGATACACCTAATAATTTTATAGACGAAGTGAATGGACACGTTGATAAAACTTCAGATATTCTAACTAAAACTAAGGATACAGGATATGAATGAGGCTATAGTGAATCATGAACCAAAGGGTTTCATGGTTATTTTACTTCTTTTATTTGGACGATAGTTTATCAAGTGTATAGAGTTGGGTTTAAGAAAAGTACTGACCAAAAGAAAACTCGATTCGAGTTTCACTCCTTTTATGGTTACCTTGATTGATATATCACTGAAGGTTCTATTGATTACTTCTTTAGTTGGAGTGCTTGGTTTTCCAACATCTTTGTTGGTGGCAATTCTTGGTGCTGCTGGTTTGGCTTTACAAGGAACGCTTGCCAATTTTGCTGGTGGCGTCCTTATTTTAATATTCAAACTGTTTGGAGTTGGCGACTTAATTGAGGTGCAAGGTGAAAAACGAAATTCAAATTTTCGTCACAATTATAATTACACCAGAAAATAAAACGGCAATCATTCCTAACGGAGCCATTTCTAACGGAAACATCACGAATTTTGATGTAGAAGGGGTCTTCCGCGTGGACGTAACCTTTAGCTGATAGCTCTGTGAATTTAACAGGACATCCATGCACACATCCTGATGATTATTGGGATGTTAATGAAGCAGGAAAAATAGCACTAGGCGAAGCGGAAATCACTATGCCGTTCCCGCAGAAGGGTGTGCACATCAAACAAGAAGCTTAATTGAGCGAACGGATTTCATTCATCACTTTTTTGTAAAAAAACAATACCTCATCATCGGGCGAACGGCTGTCACTCCAAGTAATTGTATTGGTGCGGACTTCGCCCGATAATGTTATACGGTAATTCATGTTGCCTGGCATGTAGTATTCGTAATCTAGAAGATTCAATTCTGCGAGCTCGTTAAAGATTTCTTTCGTTTTTGTCTTATTCACATTGCCGATTTCTTTATAGGTATCGTTGTCCTCAACGTAGAGTTCTGTTTTACCGGTAGATGAGAGGCGATACATAGTGTATTTGCCAGTAAACCCTCCTCCTTCACCTATAATGAAAGTAGCTGGCACATCAGTTTTCTCCATAGACTTCTCTGCGGTTTCCTCAGTCGAAATACCTTCATATCCAATCGACTTAGACGTGCTGCACGATTGAAGGAATAACAAACCAAGGGCAAATAGATAAATAGCTTTCATAATACGAGACGATTGAAAGGTAAAACTAAAGGAGAAATCAATACAAGTCTCTTTTCTTTAAATATTTGATGTCTTATTAATTATTAGCACCTTCGTTGACAGTTTAAAAATATCAAAACAGAATCCTAATTTGGGTAGAATTCCTACAAATATTATTGACGAAATCTTCGAAACAGCTCGGATCGAAGAGGTAATAGGTGAATTCATTACACTCAAAAAAGCGGGCTCTAATTTTAAGGGCTTGAGTCCTTTTGTAAACGAAAAGACGCCTTCGTTTATGGTTTCGCCTGCGAAACAAATCTTTAAAGACTTTAGCTCGAGCAAAGGTGGAAACGTGGTTAGTTTTTTAATGGACCACGAACAATTCACCTATCCAGAAGCCTTAAAATGGCTAGCCAATAAATACAACATAGAGTACGAGGAAGAGGAGCAGAGCGAAGAACAAAAGAAGGTTGCAAACGAAAGAGAAAGCCTTTTTCTCGTAAATGAATTTGCGAAGAAGTATTTTGAAGAAATTTTATGGAAGAACCAAGAAGGGCGAAACATTGGTTTGAGTTATTTTAAAGAGCGCGGGTTTTCTGAAGAAACGATAAAAAAATTCGGTTTAGGGTACAGCTTAGGTGAAAAAGATGCCTTTAGTCAAAAAGGGCAAAAGGAGGGGTATGCTCTATCGTACCTTGAAAAGACAGGCCTAACCATAAATAAAAATAACTACGTATTCGATCGTTTTGCTGGACGCGTTATTTTCCCAATTCAAAGCATGAGTGGCCGTGTTTTGGGGTTTGGAGGACGTATACTGCGAAGCGATGTAAAGGCGGCTAAATATTTAAATTCCCCAGAAAGCGACATTTACCACAAGAGTAAAATCTTATACGGTTTATTTCAAGCAAAGAACGAAATAGCTAAGCAAGACCATTGCTATTTGGTAGAAGGTTACACAGACGTTGTTTCTCTTTATCAGGCGGGCATAAAGAATGTTGTAGCAAGTTCTGGTACCGCATTAACAAAAGACCAGATTAACCTTGTTAAGCGCCTCACGCCTAATCTCACTATTCTTTATGATGGTGATGCAGCAGGTATCAAAGCTTCATTTAGAGGGATTGATTTGATTTTAGCAGAAGGCATGAATGTGCGTGTCATTCTTTTCCCAGACGGTGAAGACCCTGACTCTTTTGCCAAGACGAAGTCGAAGGATGAACTTCATGATTATTTGGAGAATAACCGACAGGATTTTGTGAGCTTCAAAACAAATATCTTGACCAAGGAAACCGACAACGACCCAATAAAAAAGGCAGAGATTATTAAAGACGTGGTATTGAGTATAGCTCAAATTCCAGACCCAATTTCTAGAGACATTTATATAAAACAGTGCTCGGGAATAATGGATATGGACGAGCATGTTCTTGCCAGTGAACTACAAATGATTATTGCAAAAGCTGGTCGTGAAGAAGCAAAGCAATCCGTTACTAAAAAAATGGAGGTTGTAAAGTCTCCAGAGCTTGAGGAGGGTTTCATTACCCTGGCCGAAAACTCCTTAAATTTTGAGCAAGAGAAGGCACTCATTTGGCTGATGCTAAATTACGGTGCTGAAATGATTGAAGAAGAGGAAGAAGTAGATGAAGGTGAAGAGTCTGATGAGCCAAAAGTTAGTGAGATTAGCGTGGCACAAATGATAATGGAAGAAGTTATCGAAGATGGATTGTCATTTGCAAATCCAGATTTTCAGCAAGTTTTTAAAGAATACATAGATAGTTTTAACGAAGGCACATTGCTTAAAGCGGAGCACTTTACAAGGCGAGAGGATCAAAAAATTGCCCGCTTGGTTTCAGATTTGATGGCGGAAAAATATGCGCTGTCAGATTGGTCGAGAAGAGAAATAGTCATTAAGCCAAAAACCGATTCTATTCCACGTTTTACAAGTGAGGCTATTCTCCGTTTTAAAACAGTAAAAGTTGACAATCTGATTAAGGATTCTGTGCTGGGGTTAAAGTCTGTATTGTCTGATGAGGAGAAAGACGGAGTGCTGAGAGAAATAAAGAAATATTCGCAGTTTAAAAGTGAATTGAACCAAGAACTCAATAGAATTCTATAGGGGCCAATTTGTTTATAAAACCTTGATAATTGCCGCTTAAATAGCGGCTATTTTTTTGTTTCATTTTTAAATTTGTTAGCATCTCAATTGGAACAAAATGAAACAGTATTTAGATCTTCTATCGCACGTGATGGATAATGGAGTGGGGAAGAAAGACAGAACCGGAACAGGCACGAAAAGTGTTTTCGGATATCAAATGCGTTTCGATTTGGCTGCAGGCTTTCCTATTGTAACGACAAAAAAAACACACCTCAAATCAATTTTGCACGAGTTGCTTTGGTTCCTTCAAGGGGAAACAAATATTGAATACTTAACGCAAAATAAAGTCCGCATTTGGGACGATTGGCCTTTTGCGATTTACAAAAAGAGCGATGCATACCAAGGAGAGACTATTCGTGAATTTGCCGATAAGGTTGCCGAGGATAAAGCATTTGCAGAAGAGTGGGGAAGGTTGGGTCCGGTTTACGGATATCAATGGAGAAATTGGCCAACTCCTTCTGGAGAGCATATTGATCAAATAACAACTGTTGTAGAGCAACTGAAGAACAATCCAGATTCGAGACGCATTATTGTGAGTGCATGGAATGTTGGTCAAATAGACCAAATGGCTTTGCCGCCTTGCCATGCATTTTTTCAATTTTATGTGTCTGATGGTAAGTTGTCTTGTCAGTTATACCAAAGAAGCGCAGACATCTTTTTAGGTGTGCCTTTCAATATAGCGAGCTACGCAATTTTAACAATGATGATGGCTCAAGTTTGCGGTTTAGAATGTGGAGATTTTGTGCACACCTTAGGCGATGCGCATATTTATAGCAATCATTTCGACCAAGTAAAAGAGCAATTAAAGCGATCACCAAAAACATTACCCGCTTTAAAAATTAATCCAAACGTTAAAGACATCTTCGACTTTAAGTATGAAGATTTTGAATTGATAAACTACGACGCACACCCGCACATTAAAGGTGCTGTGGCTGTATAGAGTCTGATTAAGAGAAGTTTTATATTATTTCTTTTTTTTCTTCTTATGAAGAATCTTTTGGACGTTTTTTCCAGGCGCGATATAGGTCACACCTTCCGTTAGGCTTTTTATAATAAAGACAATTGGCGAGCGGTAAATATTGCGCTCTGTTTGATAGTTAGCAGTTAAATATTTTTCGTCGTCAGGCATGTTGTCATGGTGAATTGCTGCATTGGCAAGCGCGGTTAATACGACTTTTTTCTTTTCTTTTTTATCACTTTTTTCAGAAACAATACTTAGATCTAAATTCTGGTAGTCAAAGATTAAAGAGTTAGTGGCGGTTGTCTCGTATGCCTGAATCGTATAGTCAATCTTTTTAAGTTGTCCAGACAGTATTTCCACTCCGGCCAATGGCTTTGTTGTAGAATTAAGTTTTACCAGTTCCATATCTGTGGTGTTTACAGTCATGGTGAACGCATCTTCATCGTATGGAATAGTAAGAACGGTTGTTAATTTGGTTTGCCCAACAAGTTGTGCTTCTGCCTTCATCACGGCATTCCCAACCTGCACTTGGTATTTCGGCATGTTCGTTACACCATAAATTGAGGCATTAACATCTGTAATGTCAATGGAGCCCGAATTGCTTTTTTTCACGCCAAGTTCTGAATAGGTGATAGCAGAATTTTTGATAAGTATAGAATCAACATTCATCTCTATGGGAACAGAATTGATTAAGCCTCTAAACATGGGTTTGAATGAATCTGGAGGGCGTTCAAAATTTTTGTTTTTACGAAAGGCAATCTCTAACTCATCAATTATCACCTTGTCTGCAATTACATCTAATTGGCTAAAGAAACTGCTAGAAGGCTCTAGTTTCTTTATTTGAAGTGTTTTAAGCCTGAGTTCTACCAAATCTTTTTGTACTCCAATTTGCTGACTTACTTTAACCCAGTCTTTAGTAAATGTTAAAGAGAGGTCATTTAATGCTAGTTCCTTTTCATTTAAATTGTAGCGAAATGAACCCAGATGAAACAGTTGATCTCCTGGCAGGTCGAATTCTAAACTGTCGATTTGTACAATGAGATTGTCCATTTTAAAAGGAATAATATGCCGGAGCTGCACAGAATCTGTCTGTAAGTTCAGCGCTTCAATATTAATGTTGGAAATGCGTCCATTAACACCTTTTTCAGAGGGATCTTTGAGAAGAATAGAACCTTGTTCGATACGAAAATTAGATAAATCGCCTCTGGTAAGAATATCTTTAAACAAACTTTGCACACTGTTCTCGCCTGATTTCTTCGTCTTTTTCTTTCCGAGTGTTATTTCGAAAATGGGCTCTACGAAAGCTATTTCATCTATGTGAAGGCTTTTGCTAAAAAACAGGTCAACCCACACAAGGCCTTTGATTGTGGCATAATCTACCATCCCTAAAATAACGGTGCCGCTGTCTCTATTCAAAGGTTCAATTTTTACTTCATCCAAAGTAATCCCCTTAAAGAAAGTATGTAAATCAAAATCACTATAGGTAATGTTGTATGCGCGGTCTGGATTGCCGTTTATGCTTTTTTGAAAAGTGCCTTCTAACCACCATTCCACACCTTTTGTGAGAAGAAATAAAACGGCAATTACAATAAGAATAACTTTAATGGACTTTTTCATAGAGTAAATGTAATTTAATAAAAAACTTTGAAGTCTAGTTGCCATTAATAAGCGCATCGGCTTGTTCGTTCGCCATTTTCATTATGGCATCGGCTTGTTTTTGCGCTTCAACAACAAGAGCATCAGCTTGTTTGTCAGCTTCCACATTAAGCTTCTCAATCTCTTTGTTTGTTTCTTTAACCATCTCTTTTGCTACCGTTTCTGCAGCCAGTTTTGCAAAAGGATCGCTTGCTTCACCAACCAGTTGGTTGGCTTGTTTTTGTGCCTCTACTTTTGCGGCATCGGCCTGTCTCTTGGCTTCAACTTTAATTGCAGCAGCTTGTTTCTTGGCTTTTACCATTAATGCATCCGCTTGTTTTTGTGCTTCAGCCAAAAGTTTATCGGCCTCTTCTCTAGCGACATCTTTTGCTCTCGTAACAACGGAGTCTTTTACCTGCTCAATCAGTTCTTTGCCTAAGTTGCCAACTTCTATATCACCAAATTTTGGCGTTATTTTTGGGTTTTTCATTGTGCCTGTAACATGCAGCTTTATATCTATAGACGAATTGCCAGCGAGGTTTAAAATGCGCGACTCCGCAGGCAGTTTCATATCAGAAACTTTAACCTTCGTTTGAAGTTCATAGTTCAATTCTTGTTTAAGACTATGCGAACCAGAGAGTCTAAACTTTTGACTTCCTAACTTCACGTAAACTGGTTTAATATTTAGTTTTCCGTCTTCAATAGAAAAGCTCAAGTTAGGCTCATCGAAGCTAATTTTTGTCAAGTCTTTTGCAATAAAGAATTTGTGTATCTGGCTTAATGCTTTTGAAGAGTATGAGAGCCCATTTGTTTTAAAAACTCCATTACCATTTATTGAACTTAAAATTGGCATCATTTCATTGTCGAGCTGTGTATGAATAGAAAGGCTTGTGTTCAGATTGCCAACTATGTTTTTTGCAATTGGCAGGTATGCTGAAACCATACTCAACTCCATAGCAGAAGGCATTGGCAGCTCTCGTATTTTAAAATTGAAGCGTGTTGTGGGAGTTTTTTCGGTGGCATTGTATTCCCCTTTTAAAGCAAATGTGCCTTCCATGAAATTCATATTTAAAGGATCGAGTGTAACGATACCTTTATCAATTCGAACCTTTCCGGTGACATTTTCTAAAATCATGTCTTCGTAAAGCATTTCATCAACTGTCATACGGATCTCAAATTCTATGTTTTCAGGAACACGAATTATTTCATAAGCTTCTTCTTCTGTTACCTCTTCAGTTTCCTCTGTAGTAATTAATTCCTCACCCATAAATTCGTTGAGGTCTATTTTATTGGAATGCATAGTAAACGTGCCCGAAAGGGGTGCGTCAGACAGATACCAAGAAAAAGCATTGTATATTTTTCCTTTTGCGTTGTAATCTGACTGCCTGGTATTCATTTGTAAATAGGGGAGGTCAAAAGTGTTCGGGTCAAGAATTACACGTACCGAGTCAATCGTAACAGGCAAGTTGTAATCCGCATAGAAGTATGTAAAATTGTAAAGCGAAATATCGCCCTCGGCCGAAACGTTTCCGAGGTTACTGTTTTCAAAATCAGATTGTTTGCCTTTAAAGACCGCATCAGCACTTATTTTCCCTGCCAATGGTTCATCCATAGGAATAATGGCGGTCCATTTTTCAAGATTCAGTTCTCCTTTTAGTGTGCCATCCACAAAAGGATCAGTCATCGTGTTTTTCAGTTTAAGCTTGGCGCTGAACGGATCTTCTGCAGCTTCGAGAGAGAGATTCTTTAAGTCTACTTCCAAATTGTTCATGTTGCCACCAGGGTGATTGACATTTAAATCAATATTCACCTTTTCCAATGAAGAAGGCAAATCAGGATAGGCGAAAGATCCGTCTTCCACATTGAGGTTTAGCTTAAAACTTGGTAAGTCTTCTGAAGTATCTAGATACTTTCCTTTTATAAACCCACCAACAGAAAAGTTACCACTCGTTTTTATATCCGTCATTTCTGTTTTGTAAACGGCAGGTATAAGAGACATCAGGTTTTTAAAGGTGCTCTCTTTGGACTGAAACGAGATGTCAAGATCGTAACCGCTTTCTATAAACGCCATTTGCCCAGCAAAGCCCAAAATAAGATTGTTGAGGTTTACTGAGTTTTCTCCAAACTCTATACGCTCTTCAGAGGTTTTGTAAAGCATATCGAAAGTTGCATCGCCATGAACCTTGTTTAAATAGTTAATGCCTTCCATGGCGGTGGTCATTTCATCCCAATCTGTTTTTGTGGCAATGTTCACAATGTCGTCACCAAAATTTCTTCTTAATGTGTGATTTAAACCTGATACCGAAAACAAAGTTTTTGTGGTTCTATCTAAATAAGAAAGATTGAAATCGACCAATTGGAAATTATTCAGTGTGAGATTGAAGGGCTCGCTAACCGTGCTTTCGTCTGCAGTTTCTTCTTGCTCGGCGGCAACCATAATGTCATAGTTGGGTGTACCGTCTTTTAATACCAGAACATGTATATCGGATTTGGAAATTACGATTGATTTGATTTCATGGGTCTCTCCAGTAATGGCACTGAACAAATCTATTTCTACCGAGATATTCCCAATGCTAAATAGCGTGACATCTTTAAAAACATCAGAGCCAGTGTATGAAAGACCCTCCAAGTTCATAGATAAGTTTGGAAAACTTGAGATTAAACTTAGGCCATAATCATCAATAACGAGTTCACCTTTTAAGGCTGAGTTTACCTCCTCTTTTACAAGGTTGAAAATTTTGTCTTTAAAAAAGTAGGGAGCAATGAGGAGAATAAAAAAAAACGAAATAAGAATAATTCCGAGTAGCTTAAAAAGCTTTTTCATGTGTATAGATTAAAAATTTATCTGCTACGGAGATTTAGTTTCATCAATTACCATAGTGTCCCACCGTGACCTGGATCAATAATAACGATAAGGTTTTCAGTTTTGCCTTCAGAACCAGGACACATAAATGCAGATGAAATGAACACGACACTTAAAAGTAAAATGAGCTTGCGCATAAGTCTTAGGGATTTAATCAAGTAGGGTGATTTGCAAATATTTTTTTCTGCCAAGGGTTAGGTAATAAACCTGATACAGAAAGATAGGGACTACAACAATGAACAAATAACTCAAATTTGCTTCAAAAAAATAGTCGCCAAAAAAATAGACCAAGACACAAAACAAAGCGAGAGGAATCATCCATTTCGCCATTTTAAAACTGCTTATTTCAAGTTTTTGTTTGGTGTTTTCTTCTAATCTCAATTTTAAAACCGGACTATAACACCAGTCTATTTTTGCATAAATATCGTGTTCTCCAACTTCTGTTTCCAAAACACCTGTCCCTCCATTGGGAATAGTAAGCTCTTTTTTACCATCTACAAAAACCGCAATACTTCTGGCGTTATTTGCGTATTCGCTGGTTCTATGAAAGTAGAGTTTCGGCATCTTTTCAAGGTTGATTCATAAAAAAGGTTGTCCTTCAAAGCTAAGATTTAAAATGCACTTTTTGGGTTATGGCTAAAATGAAAGAATTAGGAAAATTTGAAAACAAAACAGAAGGCTTTACAATTATCTTTGACGGCAGTGAGCATTTTGGAAAACATCAACACTCCTCAAGATTTAAAGCATCTTGATTTAAGTGAATTAATTGACCTGTCACAAGAACTTAAAGATTTTGTGAAGGCAACGACTTCGGTTAAGAAGGGGCATATAGAATCTTCGTTGACTGTAACAGAGTTGACTGTTTCGCTGCATTATCTGTTGAATACTCCTGATGATATTTTATACTGGGATGTTGGACATCAGGCATACATTCATAAAATACTTACAGGACGAAAAAACTCATTTCACACGAATCGCGACAAAGGTGGCTTAAGCGGCTTTCCACATAGTGATGAAAGTGAATACGATTTGTTTACCACTGGTCATTCGTCTACATCTATTAGTGCCGTTACCGGGGTAGCAATTTCTGATCGCCTAAAAGGAATGACAAGAAGGCATGTTGCTGTAATTGGTGATGGCGCACTTACAGGCGGAATGGCATTTGAAGCCCTCAATTATTTAGGCGAACACAGTGAAGACGTTTTAATTATCTTAAATGATAACAACAGCGCTATAGACAAAAATGTTGGGGGATTATCGGCTCACGCCAATTATCACGATTACTTTAAAAGCTTAGGACTAAACTATTTGGGTGAGACCAATGGCCAAAACGTTATGCAGCTGGTGCCGAATTTGAAAACGGCAATAGATGAGAAAGGAGCACGGGTCCTAAGAGTAATAACCAAACAAGAAAGAATAGATTCTGATAATTCAAGCGCTGAACTTAAAGGTTACACAAAGTCTTTTATCGATACACTCTCTCGCCTAGCGCAATCTAATCAAGAAATAGTTGCTATTTCTCCAGCCATGTTAAGTGGTTCGGGCTTAGATGTTTTCAAAAAAGAGTTTCCAGAAAGATGTTTCGATGTTGGCATAGCAGAACAACACGCTGTTACGCTTTCTGCCGGTATGGCGAAGGCCGGAAAAGTACCTATTTGTCATTTGTATTCAACATTTTCACAACGAGGTTTAGACCAAATTATTCACGATGTGGCGCTGCAAAACGTGCATGTTATTTTTATGCTCGATCGAGCAGGACTGGTTGGAAATGATGGCGCAACCCACCACGGTGTTTTTGATGTGGCGATGCTTTCCGGGATACCGAATTTGCAAATATTAGCACCTGCTTCTTCAACAGAATTATCCAAAATGTTAGAATGGGCGATTGATCAAAATGGCCCTATTGTTATTCGGTTTCCAAGAACAGGTGGCGCATTGCCGGCAACACACGCTCCAAAGACAATTATTGCTAATCGAATGGAGCAATTAAGTGTTGGAAATGGAAAAGTAGCCGTCGTGAATTTCGGGTTCCTTTTGGGTGAAATTCAAGAGAGTTTAAAAGAGTTTGAAGCAGCGAGTGTTAGTTTATACAACATCCGTTTTGCAAAAAGCCTAGCTTCTGAGGACCTAAAGATGATCGCCAAGCATCAAACGGTTTGGTTTATTGAGGACAGTCAAAAAAGAGGAGGAGTAGGCGAATATTTGGCGCAGCAATTATTCGAACTCGGCTATCAAGGCCAGTACTTTCATTCAGGTTTGCCGGATGCCTTTATAGAACATGGCACAATGCAGGAGCTTTACGCGCAGTATGATCTAACGCATATCGCATTTTCTAAAAAGCTAAAAGCTCTAATTGGGTAGAATTAACTTTTTCCTAACAACGGTTTTACCACTTTCAAAACTTACAATTACAGCGCCTGTTGATTGAATGTATTCTAATGGAATTGAAATAGACTCTGAACCCGTAAATCTGCCATCGAAAACGGTTTGACCTAACATATTGAAAACAGAGATGTCTGCACGCTGGGAGGTTTCAAAACCAGAAATAATTAGACTTTCATTTTTAACATAAATCAAAGGGTCATTATTTATGGCTATTTCGTCTTCGCTTAGTTCAGGTCCTAGAAATAACATAAAACGGTCTGCAGCATGTGTTGGCTCGTGAACAAATTGATAAGAAGATCTTGATAAATTCGTTCTCGACTTTGTTAACTTGTCGAGAAGCCAAATGTCAAGAGGGTTATCCAGAAAGATACTGTCTAAACTTATGGTTTGATTTCCGCTATAGCTTGACTCAAAGCCTAATGGAATGACAGACTTATTGGTTGGAAGAGGCGTTGTGTTAATGCACGATTTAATAGAACCGTTGTCTTTTACAATGGATGAATAGAATCTAGGAACTTTAGTGTCGGGGGAGTTTAGTTTGTACGCATCGAATTTTATATCAAATTCGTCAGTCGCTAATTCGTTAAACCGAATAGAGGTTAAATCAAATTTAGAGTTGCCGCTTTTTACTTTCAAGCTAATTTGAGGGACTTCCTTTTTTAAAAATTTAGTTTTAGTAATTGTTCTATCTGAATCTTCAAAGTCTAAAACAGAGCTTCCATTAGCTGTGTTGTCTTCAAGTTTTACAAAAAAAGCTTGAAATGGAGCAATTACTCCAGAGTTAGAACTGAAATAGTTGTCGTTTGCTGCATCATATACATAGTAGAATGAGCTAATGTTTGAGCCAAACCCAGCTTCTATAATGCTCCAATCTAATCCAGAGGGGTACGGATTTACAATCATATTCCATCCATCAGCTTCAGCCGGATCAATGAAATCTGCTGCGTTACTTGGAATGTTGTAAACCAAGTTGTTCACGACACTCCCGGTATGAATAGCCCCAGTTAACTCAATGAGATGAGGAAGGGTTGTAAAAACTGTTCCGAACGAAGACCCGAAAAATAAATTTAGTGGTGTATTTTCATTTACAACATGAGACGAACCTGAGGTTAATTCCCAATTACTTGAATTATTATTCCAAACAAATGCAGAAGCTTGACCCGTCAGTTTGTAAAAAGAATAGTCTTTTAAATAATCATTTAAGGTTGTTGTAACAGGTGATGCAATGTTTCGCCAATCACTGTCACCAATGATATAAGCCTGAGCGACAACATCGCCAGAAATAGATCCACCATTGTCTAATATTTGAGCATACCCTTCTTGGTTAACATTGTCGGTTGCTTTTAAAGTTAAGTTGCCGTTCGTGGTTAAAGTTCCAGACTCTGTGGTAAGGATTTCTGTGATTTCAAGTAAAGAATTGGCAGCTTCAACAGTTGCAGTGTTAGCCCCTTTATCTAAAACAAGATTACTTACGGTCAAGTTTCCACATATCAAAGCATTGCCATTTATTAAATTTAAGTTGCCTTCTCCTGAAAAAATTGCGGTACCATTTGTGGTGAGATTTCCACTTATTTCCAACTCTTCAGATGTATTTGCAGTTATTGTCACTCCATCAGCAATTAAAACGTGATTGGCTTCAATTTTTGTAGCTCCAACCGGTAAGTTACTTTCAATGGAGGCAATGTCTGCTGCGGTAGGAGCAGCGCCTTTGCTCCAAGATCCAGTCCATCGATTGGGTGTTTCAAAACCTTCAACAATTAGGCTGTATTCTTGTGTTGCGGCTAATGTTCCTTTATGTGAAACTTCGATAACGTACCACCCTGCATCGAGGCTTTCCTGATGTATCTGTTCGATGTTGTCACGAATGTTGTCTCCTGTTGTTGCCGCAACTGACGGGTTTGCGGGATCAAGAATATACGGTTGAAATTCAGAGCCATCACAGAGCTGTTTTAAACGAAGATCTAAATCGTTCACTAACATAGATGTAGAATTATTCAAATCTGAAGGAACGTAAGTCAGGGTAAGTGCCGGCCCTTTCGGATCGGTCCAAGCCAATGTGATTTTTGCTTCTGTCGCGTTCGAATCTATGTAATAGAAAAATCTATCCGTAGCACTGTTTGACAATGACTCTTCGCGAATGTATTCAGCATTGTTCGATTCTTCTGCTTCTATCAGAAGACCCGCGGCTTCTGCATTAACCATTCCCCAACCTGTTTTGTAATCCGGGCCATCATTCTCGGCTTCAAAGGCGGTATGGCACAACAAAGCTTTTACCGTAGAAGCAAGCATGAAATCAGAGTTGCCCGTTTGAGCTTTGTACATTTCTTGCACAAGTAAAATGGTTCCGCTGACTACAGGAGCTGCATTAGAAGTGTTGTTGCCGCTTGGAGCGACTAAGTCTGGTTTTATTCGACCGTCATCTGTTGGCCCGAAAGTTGAAACAGGCTGAACAACAATTTGAGTTTTGTTCGTGTAATCAGCCGTAAGGTTTTCACATGCTCCTGCGGTAATAATGTTTTTCCCTGTTGCTCCGTTTGGGATGCAATCGTAGCCATCTGCTCCACCGTCTTTTTCTGGAGCGGCAGCAGTCCCAGTAATAACATCAAAAGCTCCTCCATTGTATTCGTAGAGTGTATATGGATCTGAGCCACTTTCGCCTCGGTCATTTCCAGCAGACTTGACAATACTTAGAAAAGGGTTATTTACAATAGTGTTGTCATATTCATCGTCTCTTAAAAAGGCTTCTTTGCTGTATCGCCCGAATTTAAATTCTTCAGACTCGCTGACTTCTTTTACACCGTACCAACTCGGGCTAGCTGATGCGCTTCTCCATCCAGCACTTGCCGCAAAAGAGTGGTTCGCTACTAAAATATCGTTCCCGGTTCCTTTGGGATAGGCCACGGCATCCATTTCAGGCCAAAATTCATCACCAGATGCTGTGTAAGAAAGAATAAGGGCTTTTGGGGCTATGCCTTTGTCAACCAAAGGTAAAGTTCCATCTCCAGCTAAAACACGAGCAACTGTATTAGAGTGATTTTTTTCTACCGTTCCCTGTTTTACAATAACACGTGAGCTTGATCCATCTTGTAAATCGGAAAGTGTGTCACTAACCTTCCCGTTACTATATGCCTCCCACATTCCAGCGTACAAGCCGGCCCCTTCATACCCTTTGACCCACAGCGCATCGGCACCTATACTTTCTGCAGGGGTAAAAGTACTTGCTGTTTTATATGTTTCAAGTGTTTCAATAATTTGACTAATGATAGCAGGGTCATTTAAAAAACGGGTTTGCGCACTCGCTGAGAATAAGCTAGCGCACAACACCATAGAAGCGAAACGTAATTTCATCGGAACTAAAATATTCTTTAAAATTAACCTTTTGCTAAAAAGAAAGCTCGAAGCGTCCTTTTTAGGTTACAATTTTATCAATTGATTGAGAACTTTCAGGTCATCAACAGTGATGCGCACAGAATAGACACCCGAGGCAAAAGCTGAAACATCAAACTGAAAAGAGTTATCGCCCAACTTTAAGTTTAAAGAGTTGGAGTACATTAGTTCCCCAATGGTGTTATAAATTTCTATTTGTCCAAGCTCTTGAGAATCTGTTTTTAACGAGACATTCACAATATCCGAAGTTGGATTTGGAAATATCTTGATTGAATTCTTAAGATACTCATCAATGCTAATGTTCGCGATTTCGTAAGGATCCGAAACAGCAATACATCCATTCCCATTCACAATTCGAACGGAGTATCTTCCATTATTTGATGGATTAAAAGTCTGATTTGTTTCACCAACGATATCATTGCCAGCTGCATCTAGCCATTGATAACTGTTAAAGTTTTGACTACACTTTAAAGTATTTGTAAACGCAGCCACAACAATTGGTTTCAGAGGGTCACTAAATACAAAGATTGATTTAGAATCAGAGTTAGAACAGCCGGATGTGCCGGTATACGTATAAGTGATCCAATGGCTGCCAGCGCCAGCTGTAGAAGGGTCAAACATACCGTTACTCACTCCATTTCCAGAAAAAACACCACCCCCAGGTGTGCCACCTGTCAATTGAACGGGTGAGCTATTCGAACAAACTGAAGACAACCCATTCATTGCTACTTGAGGCAAAGGTAAAACAGATATTGAGACAGAGTTAGAGACAAGGGCACTATCCGAATTACAGTTTTCACTTGACATTAATATGCAATCAATTACATCGGTAGAAGTCAAGTTTAACAATTTAATGCTTGAGAAATTTCCTCCTACATTATTTCCGTTTAATTGCCATTGGTAATTTGGAAATAATCCTCCATTGCCAGCTGTCGCAATAAATTCTGCTGTATCTCCAAAGCAAATATTTGGGTTCACAGCAGCAATGGAAATACTCACTTGTTTAATTGGTTCAATTGTGATGTACGACATTTTTGTAATAGAATCGCTTCCAACGCTATTGGTGGCACTTAATTTAACAGGATACGTTCCAGGTAGCGCATAGGAGACCGATGGGTTTTGCGCGCTACTGTTTGCTGGCGTACCGCCCGTAAATGTCCAATTCCAAAAGGAAGGCATATCTTGTGAAATATCATAGAATTCTATAGTTGTGTTTGCACATGCAACAGTATCTGAAATGAAATCAGCAGTGGGTTTGATTGAGGACACTCCTGTAATGTTGATGTTATCCAAAAACAAATTATTCCCATTTCCATTTACTGCTACAAATTTTATTTGTGCGCCTCTGTTTCCCACATAATTGGTTAAATCGATAGACTTGCAAGCAGCATTAATTCCTCCACACCATTCATTTATGCTTACGGGTGTATAATTTGAGGTCTGTGAAATAGCTCCAGTTGAAAAATTACCGGTTCCATTTTCGGCATATGTCGCTAGTTGTTGCCAAGTATTCCCGCAATCTGTACTAATGTATACTTCAAGTGTATCTGTTCTTGTTGCATTGTATCTTCTGTAGGAATAATCGAATGTCAAGTTAGCAGACGCTTTATTCGCCAAATTTATCGCGGGTGATATAAACTCATCTTTTTGACCAACAGCGGGATACGAATAAAAATCCATTTTGGCTACTCCGCCTCCTGGTGAACCTGCATGAACATTTCTTAAACTCCACGTTTTGTCGTTGTCAGGATTACCAATAAACCATGTGCTAAATGAAGTTTCGTCTTCGAAATCTTCAACAAAGGGCAATTGAAAACCACCAACACCCAAGAAGTTTAACTCAGTTTTTGATGAACTTCCATGTGTATTACTTGCCTGAAGAGTAACCGTGTATTCGCCAAAACTAGAAAAGAGTAGTTGTGGGTTTTGACTGGTATCTGAAGTGCCATTTACAAATTGAAATGTATTTGGCGCAATAGACCATTTCCATTGGGTTGGAAAAAATTTACTCTCATCAAATAATTGAATGGTATCTCCCAAATTACAATTGGACTTGGGTGATGCGATAAATTTAATTTCTGGTTTTCCCACCAACTCAGAATACAAGTCTGATTCCCACATACCTCTTCCGTAGGTAGCAATTCTTAGTTTTTTGCCAGCTCTGTATATCTCCAAATCGACAACGGAAACATTCGGTAAATCTTTACTAAAAGCTACCCAGTCAGCTAGGTTGTTGTCTTTGTAGTAAACACCAATGTCTGTTCCTACATAGATACCATCGTTTGTGCCGGGCTCATATTCAATTGTATTTACGGGTAGGTTCGGTAGGTTTCCAGAAACGTTTAACCAATTTTGACCTCCATCTAAAGATTCAAAAACCTTAACTCCGTTATCATATCCAGACTTTGTGACCCAAATATGATTTTCATTTGATGTAGATACCGCAATATCTGTAATTGATCTTTGGCTTGTAATTCCGCTTGTGATATTTGTAAAAGCAACTCCCCCGTTGGTAGATCTATATAGACTTGCGCTAGAGGAAATATAAATAACACTTGGGTTAGCCTCAGACACTTCTATTTCGTCAAGTTGGGAAAAGTTTTGAGTAGAGGTTGCTGCCCAAGTTTGGCCATTATTTGTCGATTTATACAATCGTGTATAACCAATATAAACTGTACTTGGGTTTATTGGATCCAGCTCAATGGGAGTAACCCAGCCTCCAGTGCCATTTGGCAACCCTCCACCTATGTATTGGAAGTTATTTCCATAATTTGATGACCGTCTGAAATTACCATATTGACTTGAACCGTACATGTATTTATCGTCAAGCGGATTAATTTCACAATCCATTCCATCGCCACCAAAAGGGACTTCCCAAACTGTACCCCTCATTATATGAGTACTGTTGTCTTGAGAACCGCCAATCACCAAATCTGACCTTTGCTGCGATGTTGCCATTTTATAATATTGGGTAATATTAAACCCATCAGATACATGGCTCCATGAAGACCCTGAATTACTCGTATGCGAAATACCTCCATCATGACCAACATATAATGTGCTCGTTCCAGGTTTAAATTTCATGTAATGCATGTCTGGGTGAACACGTGGAAATTGGTATCCACCAATATAAGTCCAGCTTGTACCTTGATTATTTGAGCGCCAGAGGTTAATCCCGCCTACGAAAACCTGATTTTTATTTGTGCTTGAAACAGAAATACAGAGGTCGTACCAACTCTGTCCAGGTGTATTTCCATAACCTAAAATATTTGGCGTACTCGCTTTTAGCGACCAAGTGTCTCCGCCATCTGTACTTTGGTAAACACCTTCTAAGGCTTGAGTAGGATCTGAATAAACGGCATATAAATATTTTGGATCTTGCGGACTAATGGCTAATTCTACCCTTCTAGTATTTCCGTTAGGTAATCCAGAAGTTAGTTGTGCCCAGTTTTCACCTCCATCAATGGATCGGAAAATGGTTGCATTTCCATTACTTGTTGTTCCCGCAAACATGGTATCGGGTGCTGCTGGAGAAGCAAGAAGCGTGTTGAATGCACCAATTTGCTTGCGAATGAAAGTATTTCCAGCATCGGACGATTTAAAAACCCCTATTCTCGATGCAACAACAACAATATTCGTATCGGTCGGGTGTACAACCACTCTTCCAATTCTTCTTTGCGAAGCAACATTCCAACTTAAACCAGTTGTATTCCAAGTGTCTCCACCATCTGTAGATTTCAATAAACCATAACTATAAGTATCTCCGCCATCCCTGTCGCCCGTTGCGAGATATAAAACATTGGGTCTTTGAGGATCTACAGCAATATCGCTCACGCCTAAATTGGTAAGCTCATCGCTAGATGTTGTCCACGACACCCCGTCATTTACCGTTTTCCAAACTCCACCTGAGGGAGAACCTATCCAATATGTGTTGGCATCTGTTGGATGAAACTCGATTGTATTAATTCTTCCTATTCCATCGTAAGCATCATCTAGTGCATCAAATGGGCCTATTGGATCCCAAGTTCCTAGATTGACATTAGCGGTAGCAGTTTTATTACTTGCCTGAACAATATTATACCAAACACCTGGATTTGGTCGAACCCCATCAGGTGCAACGCGCTGCTCCATAAAATACTCCCAGCGTTTAAACTGTTTGTATCCATTTCCTTTTTGGTCTGTATCTTTTCCTTTCCAATAGTCATTAAACTGTTGTTGAACAGTGTAGAAGTTTACGTTGTAATCTTGCATTCCTTCTACCCAATCCTGAGCACTTAAAGCAAACCCAAAAAACACAAGAAGTGAAACTATTTTAATTTTCATATGCGATTCCCTTAAACTTAAAAAGGAAGCCTCCGAGACTTCCTTTCCTTAAATTAATTTTTTGATTATTGTTTCACTATACGCTTGTAGGTTCTTTCAGCATTGACAGTACCTGAAACAATGTAAACACCTGGTGCATATTTGGTCATATCTAATCTCATTTGATTTGAGTTGAGATTATCTGTTTTTAATCTATCTACTATTTTTCCTTCAATGGATGTGACAATCAAGTCAACGTCACTTACAATTTCGTTTTCAAATTGAAGGGTAACAAAAGCGCTTGTCGGGTTTGGAAAAACAGAGAGTTTTGTTTTTTCATTTTCAGTTATTCCAATAGAAGATTCGGTTATGTTTATTTCCCCGATGTATAGGTTATTCCCTTGGTGGGAATAATTCCTGAACATAATCCGCGCATCTTTTCTCTCAGATAAATTGTATTTTAAATCAATATAGCCGCAATCTGCGAAATTCCCAGAGCCACACCATTGACCTGCATTAACAGGAGTGAAACTCTGGTTTCTTGGAATTGTAGTTCTATATTGTTTTTGATTATAATCAGAATAGGTGTGGATATGTGTCCAGGTTTCGCCACAGTCAGTGGAGACAAAGATCCCTAGAGAATCAGATTGTGTAGACCTATCGGTGTAGGCATATGTAAAATTCATGATTGGGTTTGATACCCCTGTGAAGTCGAGAGGAGGGGAGATTAAGTCATCTACTTGGCCCAAGATACTTGCCCCAACATAACTGTTGTTTTGCATAGTGACTGCAGGACCAGTGCTCAGTTGTCTTAATTCCCAAGTAATATCCGCATCTATATTGACAGTCTTCCAATTGTTTGTGAAATTCGTTCCCGAAAAATCCTCGTAGAATGGAATGCCCAACTTTCCTACCGTAACACTGGTTATGGCAGTATCTGCACCCGTTGTGTTTGTCGCAATCATTTGAAGAGAATAAACGCCATTTGCGGTAAATTCTATTTCAGGATTAACGCTTGTAGCGTTTGTTCCATTCACAAAATTAAATGTGCTTGGTGTAACCGCCCATTGGTAACTCGTTGCATTTACACTTTGGCTTTCGAGTTCTAATACTTCGTTGATGCAAAATAGATTTCTATGTTCTGCAATTTTTGCAACTGGATTTGGATTGTAAAATAGGTCAGAGGTAAACAACCCACGTGCATGTGTTGCTGCTGCAACAGTTCCGTCAGATTCTCTGATTTGCAGCATATCTGTTCTAACATTAGCCAAACCGGTATTTTCAGCAGTCCAAATAGGGTTGGCAGCTGTAATATCTAAGCATTGCCAAACACCAAGCTCTGTCGCTAAGATTGCGTCTTTTGCATCTCTTGGGTTAAACAATGCCCAACGAACAGGCATATCCGGTAAGTTTCCTTCAACAGATGTCCAGGTATTCCCACCGTCATTTGTATACCAAACAGAATTTATTCCATAGTTTGAATAGGTTGCCAACAATTGGTTTTCATTATCGCCTATGGCAATGCAAGAGACACTTCCAGAGGGTAAATTGCTTGTAGTGATATTGGCGCTTAAAGGAGACAAGCCATTTGCTCCAGTTACTTTGTAGATGCGGCCAGAACTTGTGCCTACAAACAGTGTTGATGACCCACTTGTATATGGAGACACTGCGAAATGTGTAGGTGTTCCTGAAATGCCTGTTTGAATGGCGTCTGTGTTCGGGTTCAAGTTTCCATTGATAAAAGTTCTTTTAATAGAACTACCTGAACCTCTTGTATACAATATGTTCAAAGCATCATCATAATCTCCAGGGTTGATAAAGGAACCTGTATTATCAGACGAATTTAAACCACCGAAGGTAATTCCCCCATCGGCACTAAAGAAGTGATTGTTTCTTACATAAGAAGTTAATTGCCAATCTGGATTATCTTGATCTATATAGCAAAAACCACCGTCTCCTCCAGTTGCTTCAACTGTTGTTCCCACACCTGGCTGAGAATATTGCTGTGTTCCATTATCTTGAGAACCTGCGAGAAAATAGTTTGACCCCGCATCTGGATGAGCTGCACAACTGTAAAATTGAGTTGTATTGTAGTCCTGAATTCGCGTAACGATAATTGGCGTTGGCGTTAACTTGGCGTTTGGTGTATATGAAACACCTCCGTCATGGCAGAAAACAACAACGTTACTTGTGTCATCTCTAAAAATAATATTATGCTGATCTGCATGAACATACTGATATCCAAACCCACTGTACCAATGACTAACTTGAGACCAAGAGTTTCCTCCATTTTTTGTTTCAAATAAATCAACACCACCAACCATTACGTGGTTAGCATCACCAGGGTTGACAGCAATTGTGTAATCATACCAACTCTGGCTTCTTGTAAAATCATTGGCTGGTATACCAGGGTCTGCATCATTTGGTAAACTTAAAGAAGTCCAAGACGTTCCACCATTTACAGTTTTAAATATCCTAGGTGTACCTGATGATATTGACAAAGAATAGCAAATGTTTGTGTCGCTCTTGGAAACAGCTAACTCCGTTCTTGCCGAAGGGTTTGGACTAAACCCATTTGAAGTTGAGTTCAACTTTGTGAAAGAGTTTAAGTTACCGGTATAGGATTTATAAATCCCATTGCTTCTTACTGAACACCATATCGTTCCCGTTTCTGTAATATCTGTTCTGTTAATATTGTTGTTTGCACCTGCAGCAGCTCCGAGTACTTTGGACCATGTAGTGCCACCATCTTGAGATCTCTGAAGACCTCCGGTATTGGTTGAGACATAAACATCTCCAGTTATTGGATGAACATCTATGTCATAAACAGCCCTAAAGTCGCTGCTATTTGAAGTGGCAACAAGTTGAGACCAAGTTGTTCCACCATCTATAGTCTTCCAAATTCCACTTCCTCTGACAGCGTCACCGTTTCCGTATCCTTCTCCTGTACCAACATAAAACACCTGAGTATTCGCCGCGTCATGGGCAATTGCAGATATTGCCATGTTAGCCCAAAGGTCATCCACTTTCATCCAGCTAGAACTGAATAGTGTAATGTCATTATTGTACCACAGACCACCGGCAATACCGCCAGCCCAAACTTTTTTTCCGGTGCTATCATTTGGGTCAAACATTATAGCTCTAGTTCGGCCCCCAACATTTGTTGGACCTCGTTCTACCCAATTGACAGTTGAAGTTTTATTTGTGTAAGTATTTCCAGCAGCGTTTAATTGTTTAATTATTGGGAACAATCGTTCTGGCGTTGGTCGACCTATTTGAGGGTCGAGCGTTCGCAGAAAGTCTTGTTGAAAGGCTAAATCTGGTCTGTCTTTTTTTGGAAGGCTTTCAATTTCCTCATCAGACAGATTGATATTATTATAAGGGTGGTCAGATAAAAAAACCTCAAAAGCTTCGCGATCGGCAGGTTGGATTTTTTTTACATAGGAAACAACCACAGCCCCAAATATGGCAGCTGAAGCGAGAACTTTAAATACTTTCATTCGCAGCAGAGTTTAATATAATGACGTCTTCCTTTTAGAACAAGTTGGCAATAATAAAAAAATACTCGTTAGATGTTGTGGAAGGTTTTTTTTCCGAATCCTTACATAAGTTTTTGTTCTAACTCTCTGCGTTCGAATGAAGAAACGTCTATTGTGTGGGCACTGTCATTATATAAAAATGTAATCGTTCCTGAATATTCCTTTTGCTTGTAAAACTCTGGCATTTCAGAGTTCTTTTTCTCGAAATCTGGCCCGGTGAATTTTCTACCTGTAATCAATGTCCCTGTTACAGTCTGTGTCAATTCAAATTCGAGTTCAACATCGTTTACGATAAAAGACTCAATTTTAATGGGGTCGGTTTTGCTAAGTTTCACGAAAAAATTTGCACCAGTTCCGGCTGGAGCCGCACCTGTAAACCAGATGTTATAATAGGATTCTGCAATGTTTTTTTCCCATGCACTAGATGTTTTCTTCCGACTTGCGCATTGAAGCCCTAAAAACGAAACACTGATTAAAAGAGCAAAAGCACGAAATTTCATAGGGTAAATATTTGTGTAAAGATGGTAAAAATTGGATTTGCTACTCGCGAGAGACTTGCTTCAGTTTTCTTCGGTAAACTGAAAACAGTTTAGACTTTGAAATAAACCCAATGTACTTTCCGTCCTTGGTCACTGGTAGATTCCAAGCATTGCTATGTTTAAATTTGTTCATCACAACTTCCATTGTGTCGTAAGCGCTTACTACAGCAGGAGGGCTGTACATCAATTCACCCACCACAATTTTATCGTATTGTTTGGAATCAAAAAGTAATTGTTTAAAATCATCTAAGGTTAAAACACCAGTTAAGTGGCCGTCTTTGTTTAGAACAGGAAAGAGGTTTCGGTTACTGCGTTTAAAAATGTCAACAAGATCACCCAAAGTTTGTTCTCTTTGCACAGGTAAAAAATTGTTCTCTACAATTTCCTTCATGTTCATTAAAGTCAAAATAGCCCTGTCCTTATCGTGGGTAATGAGCTCACCGCGTCTTGCCAACTGTTTGGTATAAATGGTGTGCGGTAAAAATTGACGCGTAAAAATAAAAGACAGAGATGCGGTAATCATTAAAGGTATAATTAGACCGTAGCCGCCTGTAATTTCGGCAATCATAAATATTGCCGTGAGAGGTGCATGCATTACTCCTGCCATCAAACCAGCCATCCCGGCCAAGGCGAAATTACTTTCGCTCACATTTAGGTTTAGCATATTTAACCCGCGTGCAACAATAAACCCAACGGAACTTCCCATGAAAAGACTTGGCGCAAAAACACCACCTACACCACCGGCACCAATTGTTATTGCTGTTGCGAAAACCTTAAATATGACAAGACCAGCAAATAAAATTATAATCATGTACTGATTTTCGGAAAGGTGCTCGAAGAGACTGTTTTGGAATACTGAATCTAAGTCTCCTTTAAGAATTGCATTGATAGTCGTATAACCTTCACCATAGAGTGGAGGGATAAGAAAAATTAGGAATCCGAGAACCAAACCGCCTAATATCGTTTGATACAACGGTTTTTTCACTCTGCTAAAAAGGCCTTCAACTTGGAAATACATCTTGGTGAAATACACAGAAATCAGTGCGCATATTACACCAAGTAAAATATAGGCCGGCAATTCATTTATTGAAAAAGCTTCGCTCAATTTATAATTGAGTAGATACTCTTGTCTATTTTCTATGAATATAGATGTAATTGAACCTGAAACAGAAGCCAACAATAGAGGTATGAGTGAGGCAATAGTCAGATCTAAACTGAATATTTCGATGGTAAATATGATAGCGGCAATTGGCGCATTGAAAATTGTGGCGATTGCTCCGGCTGTTGCACAAGAGATAAGAAGAATGCGCGTTTTGTAATCTAAATGCATTGTCTTGGCGAGGTTTGAACCAATGGCCGAACCAGTCGAAACTGCGGGGCCCTCCAAACCAACCGAACCACCAAAACCAACAGTAATTGCCGAGGTGATCATTGAGGCGTACATTTTGTAGCGCGCAAGAATTCCGTTACGTTTAGAAATTGCATGAAGGGTAGAAGGAATGCCTTCGCCTACTGGCGCTGAAAAAGCCCTTTTGATGAGAACCGTAATGACAATACCAATAACTGGAAAAGCAAAATAGAAATAGCCGTGGTAATTACTTGTGGTAACTAAATGCTGGATGAGGTGTGTGACATTTTTCAATGTTACAGCAGCTAGTCCAGTTAAAAAACCAACAACAATACTCAATAGGTAAACAAAAGTTTGCTGCGACATATGCCTGATGCGCCACACTAAAAACTTTCGCAGTAATCTGTTTACCCGTCGCTCCATTTTTAAGCTAAGGTAACCGCTAAGTTTAGTTCGTTCAATTGCTCGTCTGAGACAGTGGCTGGCGAATCGATCATAACATCGCGGCCTGAATTGTTTTTCGGGAATGCGATGTAATCTCTAATAACTTCATCTCCGCCGATAAGAGCAACCAATCTATCGAAGCCAAAGGCTACGCCACCATGCGGAGGTGCGCCATACTCGAAAGCACTCATTAAAAAGCCAAATTGCTTTTGTGCTTCTTCATCGCTAAAGCCAAGTAGGTTGAACATGCGTTTTTGTAAATCCCTATCGTGGATACGAATTGAACCACCGCCAATTTCATTCCCGTTCATCACTAAGTCATAAGCGTTGGCTTTTACATTTCCAGGATCGCTTTCCAATGTATCCATATCTTCTGGTTTGGGAGACGTAAATGGATGGTGCATTGCGTGGTATCTTTCGCTTTCGTCATCCCATTCTAAAAGTGGAAAATCGAGAACCCAAAGCGGGGCATATACTTCTGGATTTCTTAAGCCTAGAGTTTCTCCCATATTCAAACGTAACTCGCTCATCGCTTTACGCGTGATTTTATCTTCACCAGCAAGAATGAGCAGCAAGTCGCCTTTTTCGGCGCCAGCAGCTTTCATCCATTCTTCACGTTGCTCCTCATTGTAAAATTTATCGATTGATGATTTTGTAGAGCCGTCTTCGTTATATTTACAATACACCAAACCTTTCATGCCAATTTGAGGTCTGCGGACCCAATCCGTCAATTTGTCGAGTTGTTTGCGCGTATAAGTAGCGCATTCAGGAACAGAAATAGCTAAAACAGATTCAGCGTCATCGAACACTTGAAATCCTTTGTTTTGAACCAGGCTGTTCATATTTAAAAACTCCATTCCAAAGCGAATGTCTGGTTTGTCGTTTCCATATTTTTCCATGGCTTCATCGTAGGTCATGCGCGGCACTTCATCTACGTTGACACCTTTAACTTCTTTTAAAACATGCTTAAGCAAGCCTTCAAAAGTTTGAAGGATGTCTTCTTGTTCTACGAAAGCCATTTCGCAATCTATCTGTGTAAATTCTGGCTGGCGATCGGCCCTTAAATCTTCATCGCGAAAGCATTTCACAATTTGAAAATACTTGTCCATTCCACCAATCATTAACAACTGCTTAAATGTTTGTGGCGACTGTGGCAAGGCATAAAACTCACCTTCATTCATGCGGCTTGGCACAACAAAATCGCGCGCGCCTTCTGGTGTAGATTTGATAAGAAATGGGGTTTCTACATCTGCAAAACCTAGGTCTGTTAAATATTTTCTTACTTCAAGGTTAACCTTACTTCTCAATAACAAATTATCTCTTACGGGATTTCTTCTGATGTCTAAATAGCGGTATTTCATTCGCAATTCTTCACCACCATCGGTTTCATCCTCAATTGTAAAAGGAGGCGTAGCTGAGGCGTTCAACACTTTTAAGCTATCAACTTTAATTTCAATTTCTCCTGTAGGAATTTGTTTGTTTTTATTCGTACGCTCTATGACTTCACCAGAGACAGAAACGACAAACTCACGCCCTAACTTTCTAGCTTCAGAGAGCAATTCAGCACTCCACTCTTCATTAAAAGCAAGCTGAGAAATGCCATAGCGATCGCGCAAATCCACGAAAGTCATTCCGCCTAAATCACGGCTTTTTTGAACCCAACCACTTAAGGTTACGTTTGTTCCAACATGCTCAATTCTCAGTTCACCACAAGTATGCGTACGATACATTTCCTAGTAATTTTAAGCTTGCGAAATTACAAAGTAAGTTAGATTAAATCGTGGTAATCAGAACTTTATAAAATGCAGAAAATCAGCACATTTCTGTGAGAACTTTAAGAGAATAAATTAGCGCTATCAAAACGTAACCTCACTATTTGCTATGATGATAAAACTGTTCTTGAAAGTGAAACATTGGCAACTCTTTTTTCTCATGGTTGGCGTGCCAATAATGGGGTGATTTTTTTGTAGTTCGGCTTATAAATTCCGTGTAAACACATGCTTCTAGGCGGGGGAAATGACATACCCTGAAGATATCATCAATGTGATGCGTCTGTTTTTCTTGTTTTTGATGTTCCCTTTTTTAATTCAGTTCGGATGGTATTATATGCCTGGAAGGGGAGTTCGGAAATATATTAACCCACTTTTGAAAATAAAAACAGGTCTCTTTGCATTCACGGCCTTGTTTCCTTTAATTTATGCTTTCACTGCATTTTATCTAATGGATGGCCTTCTTATCTAATGAATGGCCGTCTTGAAAATGTTGAGATGGATCAAAATTACGAGTCACTAATGGGTTTATTTTTGATGTTAACACGCAACATTCTTGCCATGGCATGCATGTTTATAATTTCTACTTTATGGCTAGAACTTTGAAAACAGCAGAGTTGCAAAGAGTTGTTAAATTCAGTGATTATGCAGGTGAGTTTTTTCTAATGTGGTTTCATTTCTTTGGTGTTTGAATTATTCAACTAAGAGTTAATGAGATGCAAGAGCCCATTCCTGGGGATTTGATGAACAAACTACACGATTAAAAAGAAGATGATAGATTTATATACTGACGATTACTTTATGGGAGAAGCTTTGAAAGAAGCTTCAAAAGCTATGGATGTTGATGAAGTACCTGTTGGTGCTATTGTGGTGAACAACAATAGAATTATTGCTAGAGCTCATAACCTGACGGAGCGATTGAATGACGTAACCGCTCATGCGGAAATGCAAGCCATAACAGCCGCCAGCAATTATCTAGACACGAAGTTTTTAAACGATAGCACCTTATATGTTACATTAGAGCCATGTACAATGTGTGTTGGTGCATTATACTGGGCAAGGTTTAGCAAAGTGGTTTTTGGCGCTCTCGATGAAAAACGTGGCTTTTCGGTAAATGGAGGGAAGCTGCATCCTAAAACAGAGCTTGTGACGAATGTTAGAAGCACAGAATGCAGAGAAATATTAGTCTCTTATTTTCAGTCTAAGCGCAAATAGATGTATCAACATTTAATTTTAAGATAAATGTGATATGTAAAAGGGTTTGAATTATTTTTGTTTAAAATTTCAAGACATGTATCCAGAAGAATTAATTGCTCCAATGCGCGATGAATTAGCTCAAGCAGGATTTGAAGCTACGAAAACAGCAGAAGACGTAGAGCAAAAGATAAGCAAGGAAGGCACAACATTAGTAGTAGTAAACTCTGTTTGCGGTTGCGCAGCAGGAAGTGCTAGACCAGCGGCAAGAATGGCTGTTGCAAGTGAAAAGAAACCAGATCATTTAATTACAGTGTTTGCGGGCAACGATGTTGAAGCAGTAAACAAGGCAAGAGAAATGATGGCACCATTCCCACCCTCATCGCCAGCAATGGGGCTGTTTAAAGATGGTGAGTTGGTTCACATGATTGAGCGACATCATATTGAAGGGCGAACTGCAGATATGATTGCAGACAATTTAAAAGGAGCCTTTGAAGAGTACTGCTAGTCACTCAAAACAAACCAAAAACCCCATCAAAACCTGTTGGGGTTTTTTGTTGAATATAATTTAAACAAGATGTTATTTTAGCGAGCTTCGTGGTGGCTTGAGAATGGAAGAAAAGAGAGATATATTAGAGTTAAATACATCCAGGTTATTTAAAGTTTGGAAAGCAAACGAAATAAGTAACCCTGGGAAGCAGGTAGATTTCACAAAGGTGATAGATCAAATAGCCTCAACATTTACGCCGGGTTCTTTTTATTATTTCATTTTTAATTTTGAAACACTTGACATGGATTTTGTTCACCCATCTATTGAACAAGTCATTGGCATAAAACCTGAAAATTTTAACCGTGATGCGCTTTTGGCGAGAATTCATCCAGAGGATTTAAAGCGTATGGTTTATAAAGAGAAGGCCACTTTTGAATTCTTTTTGAATAAAATTGACCCAGCGGATGTGTTGGATTATAAAATTATAAACTGCCTTAGAATTGCCAATGAGAAGGGCGAGTACCGAAAGATTTTGCATCAGGCGAAAACGATAAGCGTCTCTAAAGACGGAAAAATTCAGCAGTCCATTGCGGTGCACACAGATGTAACTTATTTGAACATCCCAACAGATGATAAGGTGTCTTTTATTGGTTTAAACGGAAAGCCCTCTTATCATGCTCTAAACCCAAAAGACCTGACCTTTGACATTTTGGAATCTCCACACCCTTTTACAAAAAAAGAGGTGAAAATAATAGAGTTGATCTCTCTTGGTAAAAGCTCAAATAAAATTGCCGAAGAGTTGAACATCAGTCCACACACGGTAAAAGTTCACAAAAAAAACATCTTAGGAAAATCTGATGCGCCCAATTCGACTAAACTCATTGCAGATTGTATTAGAAAAGGCATTATTTAAAAATACCCTAAAAGAGGTATTTCATATTTCTCAGAGTTAGTTCATTTTTGTGAGCGTAAACAATTAGTAGAATATACAGTAGCCTTATACCAAGCAACAGGTTAACTTTTCAAATCAAGACTTTCAAATCCCGTTTTTACGGGATTTTTTATGCTAAGAACTCTAGAATTGCAGCCAAGCAAGAATTAGAATCCTCAATGTGGCCCATATGACCATTTTCAGTTAACCAAACTTTTTTTACCGCTTTTGCGGAGTGCTGACTTTTCAAAGATGCCAAAGGTATTGCCTCATCTAGTTTTCCAGAAACAAAAGAAATAGAGATATCTGTTGTTAAAATATGTTGTCGATCTTGACGAGTCTTGAGCCCATCTAAAGTTTTTGCAATTCCTTCTGTTGAAAGCTCTTGCGCTTCTTTAATGAGTTTTTCTAATTCAGAAGCAAAAGATTGCCGTGTTGCTTTTGTAAAAAGCATCGAAATTGCATGGCGCATAAACCTTTCCTTGTTTTGAGTTACAATTGTTTTTAAACGCTCTCTGTTTTCTTTTTTTTCTGGAGTATCGGCTGCAGCCGATGAAAAGAAAAGTAAAATACGTTTTGTTAATTCTGGGTAGTTGTTCGCTAAAGCCAAAGCGACATAACCGCCCATAGAATGACCAATGACCGCTGCAGACGAGATATTTAAAAACTTAAGAACACAATAGACACATTCGGCCATTTCATCCATTGAATGTAGATCTAGGTCATCAGACCTGCCATGCCCCGGAAGGTCTATTCGAACGACTTGATGAGTCGTACTCAAGTACGTAGTATAGTCATCCCACATCGTGGAATTTTCTAAAAAACCGTGCAGGAGTAAAACTGGATTTCCAGTTCCTTTTACGTCATAATGAATTGAGTTTTTCTTAAAAGAAAGGTGTGGCATTGTTACAAGAACTAAATGGTTTTAAATTTTTAAATCCCTGGTAAACATATATAAAAACAAGGTTTTACTACCGATTTAGAATTGCCTTTCGATTTTGATTGCAGCACTAACGCGGACGGCTATGTCATTGGAGAGATTATTATTCATTTAAATTTTGTTTTTCCAGGAAACAGTTATAGAAACAATTTTCCTTTGAGCCCATCAAACTGGTTTAGTAATTCTACATATGGAAATTTGGATACAAAAATTTTAGCATCTTCAGGTGAAATTTCGTTTGCTCCGAATCAATTGCTGACGTTGTCTTACGTGCAAGTCGCGACCAATGCACTTGGAACTTCAGACAGGAATTATATGGAACTTCAAGTCCATATTTAAGGTATACGCACCATTGACACTTTAGGGTCAAATTGACTTTTTAGTTTAATCGGAATTAGTGAATAGCATATCTTTAAACTTAGAGTAAATCCAAATCTTGCGAACGACAGAGTTTTTATAGAAAACAGATTGAACGACTCATCCAGGTTGACACTATCCTATGCATTGGGAAAACAGGTGTTAAAATTTAAAACAGTAGATAAAGAGCGTTTTGAATTAGACTAGACTCTATATGCTTCAGGAATTTATTTTATAGCAATTACAGACTGTAGAGTTGAAAAACTGATTGTTTACTAAATATGATTTGGGTGAAAAAGCGCTGCTTACTTGAGTGCTGCTTTTTTATACTTGAGCTAACCGTCTTGCGCCTTCAATTAAGGTTTCTTCGCTTTTAGCGAAACAAAAACGCAATACTTTGTCTTGTTTGGGTACGCTGTAAAAAACTGAGATGGGAATAGAAGCCACTCCAAATTCTTTGGTTAAGCGAATCGCAAAATCAACATCGCCTTCATCGCTAATTGCAGAATAGTCATACAATTGAAAATACGTGCCCGACGAGGGCAAAGCCTTAAAGCGTGTATTTGCCATTAAATTTTGAAAGTAATCTCGCTTTTGTTGATAGAGGGACGAAATGTAAAACACATTTGGGTCATGCATATACTCTGCTAAAGCATATTGCATCGGTGCATTTGCCGAAAAGACTTCATATTGATGGGCTTTTCTAAACTCTTGCATCAAGTTTTCTGGAGCCATAGCGTAACCTAATTTCCAGCCGGTGGCATGAAATGTTTTTCCAAAACTGAACACAGCAAAACTACGGTCCTGTAAATCGGGATGACCTAAAACGCTGTGATGCTGTTTCCCATCAAAAGTTATGTGTTCATAAACCTCATCGCTAATCACCATAATATTAGTCCCATTTAAAATGGAAGCCAATTGGTCAAAACCTTCCTTATTCCAAACAGCGCCTGTTGGGTTATGCGGTGAGTTAATAATCACCATTCGAGTGCGGTGATTCATAACTTGTTTAAACTCTTCCCAGTCTGGTAAATAGTCGGGTGTCTTTAATTGCACATATACTGGCGAACCACCCGCCAATTCTATAATAGGCACATAAGAATCGTAGCAAGGCGTAAATAAAATAACCTCATCGCCCTCGCGAATCGTGCTTAAAATTGCACTGGTTAAAGCCTGAGTTCCTCCGGCAGTGATCGTTATTTCTGTGTCAATATTATAGTCGGCACTGTAAAGTGTTTTTACTTTAGCATGTATGGCTTCGCGTAAAACGCGAACACCTGGCATTGGTGCATATTGATTGTGCCCTATCTGCATGGCCTTTGTTACCATATCTACTAAGCGTGGGTCTACTTGAAAGTCGGGAAAACCTTGAGATAAATTCACGGCTTTGTGTTCAGCAGCAAGTGCAGACATTTGAGTGAATATAGTAGTGCCTACACTAGGCATCTTGTTTGGAAGGCTTCCTTTAAACTTCATTTATCTAAATGTATTTTTCGGCATATTCAACCATTGAAGTGCAGACTCACTTAATAGCATTTCTTTTTTCTTATCACTCCAATCCATGCTTTGAATAAGTTTTCCCGGTTCTAATTCTCCAAGAGGAAAAGGATAATCCGTTCCTAAACACACGCGGTTTTCACCCATCATATCTACAACATAGTCGAGCATTTTTTGATCATGTGTTAGGCTATCAATCCAAAATTTACCTGCATAATTGGTCGGAGGTACGTTGTTATCTATAGCGCATAAATCTGGACGTACATCAAAACCGTGTTGAATTCTTCCGAGCGTAGCGGGGAACGAACCCCCCGCGTGGGCAATGGCCACGCGAAGATTTGGAAGCTTTTCGAACACTCCCCCAAAAATTAAAGAACACAAGGCCAACGAACTTTCTGCGGGCATTCCAACGAGCCATGGCAACCAATACTTGTTCATTTTTTCTTTGCTCATCATATCCCAAGGGTGCACAAAAACAGACATGTCTAAATCTTGACAGGCTTCTAAAACAGCGAATATTTCTGGAGCATCTAAATTCCAGTCGTTTACATGACTGCCAATCTGAATGCCTTTTAAGCCGATTTCTTTACAACGTCTTAATTCTTGTATGGCCAATTCTGGAGACTGCATAGGCAAGGTGCCCAAACCTACAAAGCGTTTTGGGTAACGCTGTACAATTTCTGCGATGTGATCATTTAAAAACACAGCAACTTCTAGAGTGTCTTGTGGTTTTGCCCAATAGCTGAACATAACAGGAACAGTTGATAAAACCTGTACATCTACAAATTGCTCGTTGCATTCGCGCATTCGTGTTTCAGCGCTCCAACAATTGTCTTCAACTTCTCTAAAGAACTTGGTGTCCATCATCATTCTCGCACTACAAGACTTGTGGTGATCTAAATGTATAAATCCGCCATAGCCGAATTTTTCTCGAAAGTTTGGAATGTTTTCGGGAAGAATGTGTGTGTGAATGTCAATAGAAAAAAGCTCGGTATTAAAGTTTGAAATTGTGCTGCACATAGAAGAGTGTTGTTAAAGCGAATGTAATGGTTTTCAAGTTTTGGTTTTAAAATGGCGCTATCGCTTCCTTATTTTTGCCAACTTCAAGTTTGAGGAAATGCATTTCACAAAAAAGCCATTGAATTGATAAATGACTTTTTCTTATTGCTGTTGCTTTTATTCTTTGTCAAATGAGTTCCAACCTTGTGCTGTCAACTCAATCAATTGATCGCCTCTAGTCACCATGTTTACGCCATCTTCGGCTTCAGTCATGTGACCAATAATTGTCAAGTTCGGATTGGTTTCAATTTTCTTGTGGTCTTCAATAGGTGCAGTAAAAAGTAACTCGTAATCTTCACCACCACCTAAAACAATAGTTGTTGCATTCAGGTTCATTTCCTCACAAATCTTATACACAGACTCATCAATTGGAATTTTTTCTTCATACAATCTGCAGCCTACTCCAGACTGTTTGCACAAATGCATAATTTCTGAAGACAGCCCATCAGAGATGTCGATCATTGACGTTGGTGTTACGTCCAATCCTGCTAAGGTTTCAATTACGTCCTTACGCGCTTCAGGTTTCAATTGCTTTTCCAAAATGTATTCGTGGCCTTTTAATTCAGGCTGCGCATTTGGATTCACTTTAAAAACTTGCTTCTCTCTTTCTAAAACTTGATGGCCCATATAGGCACCTCCTAAATCTCCGGAGACAACCAAAAGGTCTGTGGCTTTCGCACCACTTCTGTACACAACATCTTTTTCTTGAGCCGCACCTAAAACGGTCATGCTAAGTATTAAACCTGAGGTAGAAGAAGTTGTGTCTCCTCCAACAAGGTCCACGCCATATTGCTTACATGCAGCGTAAATACCTTGGTATATTTCTTCGATAGATTCTAAAGTGAAACGGTTGCTCATGGCTACCGAAACCAACAATTGTTTCGGGTGACCGTTCATGGCATAAATGTCTGAGAAATTCACAATGGCAGCTTTGTAGCCCAAGTGCATCAAAGGCATGTAACTCAAATCGAAATGTACTCCTTCAACCAACATATCTGTTGATGTAAGTGTAATATCGTTTTCATGATCTATTACTGCAGCATCGTCACCAACAGCTTTTACAGTAGAGTTATTTACTGAAAAATTGTTGCCTGTTAAATGCTCTATCAATCCAAATTCTCCTAAATCTGAAATTGGCGTAAGCCCTTGTTTTTTTTCTTCTGACATGGCGGCAAAGATAGTTTGCAAAATTGAGTTGAAAAGTTGGAAAGTGAGAAAGTTGAGACCCCTCTCCCGATTCGCGGTATCACGACTTGAAATTAGGAGCGAAACTTCTGTATGCTCTATTATCTTGGCGCTCGTTTCAAGTCCTCTACTTTTTAAAAAAGGTGTCCGCCCAAGCGGACGGAGTGGTTATTTCAAAAACTCTGCTCTTCCAACTGTTCTAGTAATAATATCGTTTTCTAATTTCCACCCTCTAGCTGGAGAAAATTCACGACCGTAGAAGATGATTTGTAAGTGCAACTTGTTCCAAATATCTTTTGGGAAAAGGCGCTTCGCATCTTTCTCAGTTTGCTCTACATTTTTGCCTGTGGTTAAATTCCAACGGTACATTAAACGATGAATATGGGTATCTACAGGAAAGGCAGGAACACCAAAAGCTTGGCTCATGACCACCGATGCAGTTTTATGACCAACAGCAGGTAAGCCCTCTAATTCTTTAAAGGTTTGGGGAACTTCACCGTTGTGTTCTTCCAAAATAATTCTCGAGAAATTATATATGCCTTTTGATTTCATCGGGGTTAACCCACACGGACGAATGATGCTTGCTATTTCTTCTAGCCCTAAAGCGTACATGTCTTTTGGGTTATCCGCTTTAGCGAAAAGAAGTGGTGTGATTTTGTTGACACGAGCATCCGTGCATTGTGCAGAGAGCGCTACCGCCACCAACAAAGTGAATGGGTCTTTGTGATCCAAAGGAATTGGCGTTTCAGGGTAAAGCTCTTCTAATTTATTTATTACGAAATGAACTTTTTCTTTCTTCGTCATAATTGTAATTTGCTGCGTGTTCCCATTAAACGGAAGCCACAAAGATTAAACTATTGACGTATACAAATTATAAAACATGACACATTTAAAACCAGGAGATAAGGCTCCAGATTTTGTGAGTAAAGATCAAAACGGAAAAAAAATCAAGCTAAGCGACTTCAAAGGCAAAAAAGTGGTTCTATACTTCTACCCGAAAGATTTAACTCCGGGGTGCACCGTAGAGTCTTGCAATTTTAGAGACAATTATTCTATGTTAAAAGAAAAAGGATTTGAAGTGATTGGCGTTTCGGCAGATGGTGAAAAGAAACATCTTAAATTCATAGATAAGTACGAACTGCCATTCACGCTTTTAGCGGATACTGAAAAAGAGGTAATTAACGCCTACGGTGTTTGGGGATTGAAGAAATTTATGGGCCGAGAATACGATGGAATTCACCGTGAATCTTTCGTAATTGACGAAAATGGAGCCATCGAACATGTCATTCACAAAGTGAAAACAAAACTCGCGACAGAACAAATTTTAGAGCTGTATAGCTAGTAAACATCTACATTTTTGGAAACTTTAGAAAAGAAATGTTGCGAAATTAAATTCTTCGCTTACATTTGCTTTGCTAATCTAATTAGAATTCTAATATTATGAGCAAAGATAATAACAAGGAAAAAGACAATAAATTAAAAGCTCTCCAGCTCACAATGGATAAGATGGATAAAACCTATGGTAAAGGTGCAGTGATGCGCATGGGTGATGCTCCGGTGGTAGACATTGATGTAATTCCTTCTGGATCTTTGGGGTTAGACATTGCCTTAGGCATTGGCGGTTATCCAAAGGGGAGAGTGGTAGAAATATACGGACCAGAATCTTCAGGTAAAACAACATTAACTTTACACGCTATTGCGGAAGCACAAAAAGGTGGAGGCATTGCCGCCTTTGTTGATGCAGAGCATGCTTTCGATCGTTTTTATGCTGAGAAACTTGGCGTAAATACAGAAGAACTTATTATCTCTCAACCTGACAATGGTGAGCAAGCTCTTGAAATTGCAGATAACTTAATTCGTTCTGGCGCTGTTGATATTTGTGTTATTGATTCTGTAGCGGCCTTAACGCCAAAAGCAGAAATTGAAGGCGAGATGGGCGATAGCCGCATGGGGCTTCAAGCACGTTTGATGTCGCAGGCGCTAAGAAAGTTGACAGGAACGATTAGTAAAACGAACTGTACCTGTATTTTCATTAACCAGTTAAGAGAAAAAATAGGGGTCATGTTTGGCAACCCAGAAACAACCACTGGTGGCAATGCACTTAAATTTTACTCTTCTGTGCGTCTAGACATCAGAAGGAGTTCTCAGATTAAAGATGGAGACCAAGTAGCTGGAAACAGAACTCGTGTTAAAGTGGTGAAGAACAAAGTAGCGCCACCTTTCCGTCTAGCGGAATTCGACATTATGTATGGCGAAGGCATTTCTAAAGTTGGTGAAATTTTAGATATGGGTGTTGATTTTAACATTGTTCAAAAAAGCGGAAGCTGGTACAGTTACGATGGCACTAAACTTGGCCAAGGCCGTGATGCTGTAAAGCAATTGTTGAAAGACAATCCAGAAGTGTCAGAATCTATTGAATCTCAAATTCGTGAAAAACTGAATGAAGCAGAATAGACTTTTTCAGAAATAAATTTTAAAACCCGGTCAACGTTGTTGCCGGGTTTTTCGTTTTTAATGAAAAGGTATTTTTACGCAAATTTTTAGAATTAGATGAGAAGAGTTTTTCTTGGTGTTTTGATGAGTGTTTTGGCGTGGTCTTGTGATAATCCAAAAACAGACGGTGGAGGAAAAGAAGGAGTATCATTTGAGGATGTAGTTGAGAAAGAATCGGTTGATAAAGAGCCCAAGAAGGAGGCCTCAAAGTTAGATTCGCTCAATCTCTTTTTAATAAATGACCCGAACAATGTTGATGCTTTGGTGGCAAGAACCAAAGAATACATCCGAACGAAAAATTTGCAGTATGCCTTGGCGGATGCGATTGCAGCAAATGAACTTGACTCTAATAATGTTGATGTTCTTTTAAATTGGGGTGAAATCAATTATTTCTTTAACAAGACGAGAATTTCTAGAGATGCTTGGACGAAATGCATTAAAATAGATAAGGAAAATGTGGACTGTAGACTAAAGTTAGCCGAGTTGTATCACATTGTTGAAGAATACGAAAAGAGCTTAAAGATGGCTCGGGAGGTCACCAAGATTGATGGAGAAAATGCTACTGCTTATTTAATACTTGGCTTGGACTATCGTGACGGCATCAACGATACAGCGACTGCATTAAAGTATATTCAGAAGGCTATTGATTTACAAGAAGATTATTTCGAGGCTATTGAACATGCGGCGCTTTTATACACGCATATGGGCAACCCCTTAGCTGAAGGTTATTACGATAGAATGGTGATGTTGCAGCCAGATAATTACTTGGTGTATTATAACCGTGGTATTTTCTATTATAACATTGAAGACTGGAACAAGGCGCTTGAAAGTTTGACTCAAGCTTCACAGTTAGATCCGAATAATCCTGAGATTTACATGACTTTAGGAATGGTGCATTTAAAAATCGATGCTTTACCTGAGGCTGAAGCGCTTTTCACAAAAGCGATAGATTTTAGCCCAAGTGGAGCGAATTACAGAGCGTATTATTCTAGAGGGTATGCCAATGAATTACAAGGAGATTTTTCGAATGCTGTAAGTGATTACCAGCAAGCGAGGCAATTTAACCCGACATACGAGCCGGCTAAAATCGCATTGCAGCGCTTAGCGGATCAGGTCTCGAATTCGAACTAACTTCCTTTCACTTTCTTTAGCATAGCAGAAGCAAAATCCCATTGTTGTTCGGTAATGGCTTCTAAGAAATTGAACTCACCTGCATCTTGTAACCATTCGCCACCGTCTAGCGTTACAACTTCGCCATTCATATAGGCGCTGTAATCTGAAACTAAATATGCCGCGAGATTAGCGAGCTCTTGGTGATCACCAGCGCGTTTTAAGGGGACTTGATTTTCCAAGCTCAATTGATCTTCCATCCCAGGAGGGATAAGTCTTTGCCATGCTCCTTTAGTTGGAAATGGCCCTGGTGCAATAGCATTACAGCGAATTTTGTACTTGGCCCATTCTACGGCCAAAGATCTTGTCATGGCTAAAACGCCCGCCTTACCCATGGCACTGGGGACAACAAAAGCGCTACCTGTCCAAGCGTACGTTGTTACTATGCTTAAAATGTTTCCTGGTGTTTCATCTGCAATCCACTTTTTACCAAAAGCTAAAGTGCAGTTCTTGCTTCCTTTTAAAACGATGTCTATTACGACATCAAAGGCATTCGCGGATAGGCGTTCTGTTGGACTTACGAAATTTCCTGCTGCATTGTTCAATAAAACATCAGCTCTACCAAAGGTTGCATAGGTCTGTTCAACAACATTTTCTACCTGTGCATATTCGCGAACATCGCAGGCAACACCTAAAACTTTGTTGCCCGTTAAGGCTTCAATTTCTTGAGATGTTTGATCGAGTACTTGTTGCTTACGGCTAGTAATTACAACGTTTGCACCGAGTTTACTAAAATATGTACCCATAGATTTCCCAAGGCCAGTACCACCTCCAGTAATGATAATTACTTTTCCATCTAAAGCTCCATCTTTGAGCATTCCTTCTTTATAACTAGCCATTCGTACAGTTCTTTGAATTAATTTCGTCTCTTGTCAAAGTAAATAAAAATGACTATGTCAAAACCATTTGTACGCACATTTATATTCATATTCGCCATTTCTATTTTTAACGCCTGTACCCCGATGCAAGAATCACAATCTATACAAGAACCAAAAGCAATAAAAAAACCGCACAGATTAGAAAAACACGGTGACGTTCGTATTGATAATTACTACTGGCTCCGCGAAAGAGAGAACTCAGAAGTGATAGAATATTTGAATGCAGAGAATGCTTACCGCGAGCAAATTATGAAGGGAACAGAAGACCTTCAAAAATCATTGTTTGACGAGATGGTGTCCCGCATTAAAAAAGATGATTCATCGGTGCCTTATAAATTAGAGGGCTACTTCTATTACACTCGGTTTTCTGGTGAAAGCGAGTACCCAATATTTTGTAGAAAAAAAGGTTCGCTTCAAGCGGAAGAAGAGGTGATGTTAGATGTGAACAAACTCGCAGAAGGGCACGCATATTACCAAGTAGGAGGCCTGAGTATTTCTCCAGACAACAATACAATTGCTTTTGGGGTAGACACGCAAAGCAGACGTATTTATACGATTCACACTAAGGATTTAACTACAGGCGAAATTTTTGAAGAAACCATTCCTGGAACAACAGGAGGCGGAACATGGGCCGCAGATAACAAGACATTGTTTTACACTTTACAGAATGAAACAACGCTGCGTTCAGAACGTGTTATGAAGCATAAATTTGGCACGAACAGTTCTGAAGATGCTGAGGTTTATTTTGAAGAAGACGAAACATTCAATACATACGTTTACAAAACCAAGTCAAAAAAATTCATCGTAATTGGTTCTTCGGCAACACTGTCTGACGAGTACCGAACACTATCAGCGGATTCTCCTGATGGAGAGTTTACCGTTTTTCAACAGCGAGAACGAAACTTAGAATACAGCATTTCTCATTACAATGGAGACTGGTATATACGTACAAATAAAGATGGCGCTGAGAATTTTAAGTTGATGAAATGCCCGGAAGGCTATACCTTAAAAGAAAGTTGGGTGGATATTATTGCGCACCGTGAAGATGTGCTTTTGGAAGGAACAGAATTGTTTAAAAACTTCTTAGTTGTAGAAGAGCGTTCTAAAGGGTTGACACAAATTAGAGTGATGCCATGGGACGGAAGTGAAGAACATTACCTGGATTTTGGCGAAGAAACGTATACCTCGTACATTGGTTCAAATCCTGATTTTGACAGTAAAACGTTGCGCTACGGCTATTCGAGCTTAACCACCCCAAATTCTGTAATAGATTACGACTTGGTAGAAAGAACCAAAGAGGTGATGAAGGAGCAAGAGATTGTTGGCGGCTACGATAAAACGCAATACGAAAGCAAAAGAGTTTGGTCGACAGCCGAAGATGGCGCGAAAGTGGCGATGAGTTTGGTGTACAAAAAAGGGGTTGAATTGAATGGTAAAAATCCGACCTTACTGTATGCTTATGGCTCATACGGAGCGACTATCGACCCGTATTTTAGTTCTGCCAGATTAAGCCTTTTAGATAGAGGTTTTGTTTATGCCATAGCTCACATTAGAGGAGGGCAATACCTTGGCAGACAATGGTACGAGGATGGAAAATTCTTGAAAAAGATCAATACGTTTTCAGATTACATCGCGTGTTCAGATTATTTGATTGAACAAAAATACAGCTCCCCACAAAAACTATTCGCCATGGGCGGAAGTGCCGGAGGCCTATTAATGGGCGCGGTCGTGAACATGAAGCCTGAAAATTTTAGAGGTGTTGTTGCCGCGGTTCCATTTGTAGATGTTGTTACAACCATGTTAGATGAAGACATACCTCTAACAACTGGAGAATATGACGAATGGGGAAACCCAAATGATAAAGTGTATTACGATTACATGAAATCATATTCTCCATACGATAACGTCAAGCAGCGTTCTTATCCAGCCATGTTGATTACAACAGGCCTACATGATAGCCAAGTGCAATACTGGGAGCCTGCGAAATGGATTGCAAAAATTCGTGAAATGCGAATCAATAAAGACCAGCCATTGTTGATGTACTGCAATATGGATACCGGTCATGGTGGTGCGAGTGGTCGTTTTGAGTCTTACAAAGAAACGGCAATGGAATACGCATTTCTGCTCGATTTGGCAGGAATGGTTAAATAATCCACATTTGAGTGAAACAATAAAAAGAGGCTCAAGTCCTCTTTTTTCTTTTAGAATTATTTTATCTCGAACTTAGCATAGACTGAATATTCTAATTTTATTTTCTGAAATTGAATTTCTGATTCCTTTTTTATCTCCATTAATATAAACACTGTTGTTAGATGAACGTGCCCTCCTCACGCGAATTCCGTCATATTGGTAGTTGGGTTGAATGGTTTGTTGTTCACGAATAATTAACGGTTTACCAGTTTCACTGCCAATGGAGTTAAGTAAATAGTCGGCCTTTGCTTTAGCCGCAAGCATAGCGCTTATGCGAACTTGTTGTTTAAAAACAAGGATATCGGAGTGTTCTACTTTATTGACATAGGCACTAATTTACTTTTAGGCGGTCTAATTCCTGAAGTGTCTTACCTAGCGATTCAGCATCGTTTAAAAGCAAAGTATATTCTTTGGTTGTTAAAACATTGTTTTTGCCCCATGTCACTTTTACATAGTTTGAAGAGGCATCACTTAGTGAAAGTTTAGAGAGGTCTACTTTGATTTTTGTTAGGGTGATTTTCAGGCTGTCTTCTTGTTCGTCAATCGATATTTTGGATTTGGTTCCAGAGTTTTTTTCCCCCAATGTTATTTTCAAATAGATCATGTCAGGTACCACTTCCATGTCTGCTGTTCCGATAACTTCAATGTATGGAGTGTCTGTATTTTGGGATTGTGCATTTGATGATAAAACAAAAAGTGCTGCAAAAAGGAAAGCGTAAAATGTTGTTTTCATATCTACATATTATTTTTAAACATAAACGAATCTTTACCATTATTCGTTTGATTCATCAAAAATCAACGAAAGAAAAATATGGTCTGGGAATATTTATGGGGTGTTTTTAGATTAAGAATAGAACCTATTTTCGGGATTGATTTGAATTATCATCATTGACAAATAAAAAAAGGTACAAAAACAAGTTTTGGGGCGTTGCAATAAAAATTGTAATTGCAGTTGTATGCGTATTGATTCTTTTGTTAGCAGGTGTTTTGGCATATGTGAACATTAAGAAAAATGAAATAAGTAAAAACTTAATTACTAAAGTAAACACTGTTTTAGTAGGAGAAATTGGTGTTAATGGTGTCGATATAGAAGCGCTATGGACGTACCCAAATATAAATATTCGGTTAAATGACATTGAGATTTTTGAAGCGGACTTAGCAATTAGAGAGCCTTCTGCTGAGCCTGTAATTGTTGCACCGTACTTGGTGGCGCGTCTAGATCTAAAAGGATTGTTTTCAAACACTTTAGAAATTCAGTTTGTTGAAATTAAAGATGCAACTGTTGTAATTGAAAGAACGGAGAAATCTGAAGTGACAATTGGAAATACATTTATGGTGGCGCAAGTTGATACAAGTAGCTCAGATTCAGTTTTGTTTGTATTAAAAATTGATTCTATCCACTTGGTTAACACACAAGTGTTGCTCACAGATGCAACCTTAAAGGATACTCTACCTATTCGCATTAATGAACTTTCGGGGAACTTATCTTTTGAGGGAGATGAGGTAAAAGGGTTTGCCGATGCCAAAGGGTGCTTTGAAAAATTGGACTTGTCTCAAGAGTGGTCTTTAACAAATAAACCTCTTGCATTTAAAGTTGATTACTCGGTTGCGATAGAGGAGGAAAAAGTCTTTGCGAAGAGTCCTGAATTAGTTCTAGCTAACAAGCCATTTAAGTTTGATTTTGTATTTGACTATGCCAAAACATCTATGTTCGAATTGAATTTTGGATCCCTTAAAGAAGGGATAGAGATTAGCTCGGCATTTAACCCGGATGATACAGCCGTGGATGAAGATTTGGTGTATCTCAAAGGGCTCTCTCATCTGTCTTCAAACTTGAAATGGCAATCAAACCCAAGACACTCTTTTCTAAACAACATGACAGCGGACATTAATATTTATGGGAGCGACATTCATGTTATGGGCGTAGATATTGAAGGGTACATAGATAAGTACAAAAGGAGCCAAAACTTTAATCTTTTAGATGTAGGGGCGGTTATGTTTGCAGGCCCTGCTGGGCTTGCTGTGACCAAAGGTTCTGACTACACAGTTTTATTGACAAAGTCTAAAGGAGACGATTCTACAGTGGTGAATCACTTTGTTTCAGAATGGGATTTGAGAAACGGGAGGCTCTCAATTGATGACTTGGCAATGAGTACTGAACGCAGTAGAATCGCGTCGATTGGATTTTACGATTTAAACCGAGACAGTATTGATTTCAATATTTTGATTTTAGACAAACAAGGTTGCGCCCTCGCAAACCAGAGTATTTATGGCTATATAAATGATGTGCAAACAGGAAAAGTAAAGGTTGTAAAAACCTTGCTGGGGCCAGTTACCAATTTTTTCAGAAATATTGGGATTGCTAAATGTGATATCCTTTACAACGGAAAGGTGAGTCATCCAGAGCAGGGTAAAAAGAAAAAGAAGAAAAATAAAAAATCAAAATAAACGGCTATTTAAGATTTAGTGACAAACCACATTTCCATTTCGCCCTTTCCTTTTACTTCAATTTTGCCTCTGCTTTTAAAAACCAATTCAGAATCAGATTTTAAGTGTTCATATGTGGCTTGACTGATATTTACTTGGCCAACTTGTCCGGAACTTTCCATGCGGCTGGCAGTATTAACCGTGTCACCCCAAAGGTCGTATTGGAATTTTTTAACACCAACTATTCCAGCCACAACAGGACCGGTATGAATTCCTATTCGCATTTCAAAAGAAGGCTTTCCGGCAGCATCTAAATCATATTTTCTCTTTTGAATAAAAGTCTGCATTTCTATTGCTGACAACACCGTATTTTTAACAGAGTCGTCCGTAGGTACTGGCAGTCCGCCTGCCGCCATATAAGCATCTCCAATCGTTTTGATTTTTTCAACTTTATATTTATCCATGATTTGATCAAACCCTTCAAAACAAAAGTTAATCTCATCTACTAAATCGGCAGCGCTTAGCTTAGCACTTTGTTCGGTAAACCCTTTAAAGTCGCTGAAAAGAATGGAAACGGTTTCGAAGTCTCGTGCGTCCGCTTTGCCTTTTTCTTTGAGCTCTTTGGCAATTTCACTGGGTAGGATATTCAACACTAAATTTTCAGAACGGACTTTCTCTTGCTCGATAATCGTTTTGGTTTTCCTTACGAATCGCAGTCTACTGTATAAACTAACAGCTAGAATGAGAATAGCAATACTAACACCAAATGAAATGTTTTTTGAGCGGTTGTTGGCATTAACCTCGGCTTGGTGTTGCGCTTCTTGAATGCGCTCTTTTTCTGCGTTCGCAATGCTGTCTTGAAGTACCAATTTATTGAATTTCATTTCATTCAACTTTTGTTGCGTTTCAGATTGCTTTAGGCTATCTGTAATAACGCTTAGACGCTCATGAATATACAGTGCTTTTGCAGGGTCTCCATTGGCCTTATATGACAGATACAGGCAGTTACAGGCTTCTTTTTGTAATAAAATATCTCCGATTAAATCGGATATTGCAAGCCCTTCTTTACATTGAATTATTGCACGCGTAAATTTGTTTTCGGACAAATAAATTGAACCAATACTCTTCTGAACGTTTGCCATGCCATTGCTGTCACTAATAGCAGTACATATGAGCTTGCTTTGTTCTAAATAATCAAGGGCCTGACTATTATTTTCCTTCTCAACATAAACTAGGCCTATGTTTGCCAATGAATTAGCTTCTTCTTTTCGATTGTTTAAGTTTCGATTCAGGATGAGGCTTTTTTCAAAATATTTAAGTGCACCATCATAGTCTTCTTGAATTTGAAGAATTAATCCAATGTTTGTCAAAGACCCACCCATGCGATTGCTGTCGTTTAGTGTTTCTCTGATTTTTAGGCTCTCGCCATAATATTTCAATGCATTGTCATAGTCCTCTTGATCTTGATATATTAGCCCTACGTTGTTCATTACACCGGCAAGACGCGAGCTGTCTTTTAGAGTTTCGCGTATGTGAAGACTCTTCAAAAGCAAGTTCAGCGCCTTTAGGTTATTTCCTTGACTTCTGTATATGATACCCATGTTGTTCAGGCATGCAGCAGAATTAGCCCGGTCTCCTGTTCTCTCATATACTTCAAAGCTCGAATTGAAGTAATAAAGCGCATTTGCGAGATTTCCGCGTACCCAATATGATGCACCTTGAGTATTTAATGATTCAGCCATTTTCTTTTCGAATCCAGCTTTTTTAGCTAAGTCATGTGCCAAACTAGCGCAGTAGTAAGCCGAGTCTGGTTTGTTAAATAGGTAGCCGTCCCAAGCCAATAAATTCATGGCATTTATTCGAGTTGAATCGAGTATTGAAATATCATTCCATACAGACCACAGGGAGTCCAAATTCTCGTTTTGTGCGATCAAATTAGGTTGAAAGCTCCATAGAAAAAGAAACAGCGGTAAAAGTCTTCTCATTTTAAATCGTTAGGTTCCGAATGAGCGGTTTAATTTAATCTGTCAAAGCGATTTTATGATAAGTGGATTCGCACAAATTATGGTGATTTCTAGTTTAAGGGTTTAATTTTGACACAATTTGGATAAAAAAAGCGCCTTAATTTTATTAAGCCGCTTTCAAATGAATCTTCACTTGTCCTAGTACATTATTTTATTAACACTGATAAGGCCATCAACTGTGCCAAGTTTTACCATGTAAATACCTTTTGCAAGTCCTTCCAAAGGAACTATGTCGTTAATGTTTCCGTTTTCAGAGAACAAGTCTTGAACAAGAACAGTTCTTCCATTGATATCCACAACTTCTAAACTTGGACTGTTTAATTCCACTTTAGATGTAACTTTTACATGATACACCCCATTGCTGTAATACGATTCATCAAAAGTTTGTGCGAGTTTTATTTCACCTATTGAAACTAAATTGTCATAGGTCACGTCATTACACATAGCAGAAGTCGCACTCACAAGAGCGGTGTAACTTGAACCACGTGCTTCCATGTAACCACAAATGTTGATTACTCCGGAAGTTCCACCCTGGATACCAGTAGAATCTGAAACAGTTATTGTAGCGCCAGCACTTATTGGATCTGAAACAAGCCATGCTATACCTGATATAAGATTTCCATTAAAGGTTGGAGCATAGGCAATTGAATCCGACGGAAAGCCTAAATGATCAGTATTTCCAACATTTTTAATTGTCACTTCAAAATTCCAAACTTGATTTGCTTGAATTGAAGATCCATCAGCTGGAGAAACAACAGTAATTTCAAAAGCTGGTTGTGCTATAGTAGCAATTGCTGCGAATACAGCTAAAGAGAGTAAAATTTTTTTCATAAAAAAGGTTTTAACGTTAAGTAAAGATACGATAACTGAACTTGCTGAGACGTAGTGCTTGCAAAAATCATTCTTTTTTATGAGTACTTGCGATACAATTAAATCTTGAGCGATACAAACCACATGTCCAATTCATCTTTTCCTTGAACCTATACTTTACACCGGCTTTCAAAATCAAATTGTTAACCTTCTTGTAGGAGTTTGTATGCAGCTTGACTAATGCTCTCCTTGCCTACTTGGCTAGCACTTTCCATTTGAGCAGCAGTATTTACCATGTCGCCCCAAATGTCGTAGTGGAGTTTTTTTTACTTATCCATCATAAAGTTTGCATTTCTACAGCGACTTATACAAGGTCCGTAGGTTCTGAAGTTTGTGGGGTGTGCACAACTTAAAAGTTCAGTTCTCCAAACTCTTTTACGATATTTGCCCACCCTGATAAAACAGAAAAGATGAGCGATTCTTCGGTAAAAGAAAAAGCACTTTCAAAAGTGAATGCAAACACATTAAAAGACGCGTTTAGCTTAATGGCACAAGCCAAAGCTATGACTGAACTTTACGAGGAAAACAAAGATGTGACTTCGAAATATGTGCACGCTACTAGCCGAGGACACGAAGCCATTCAGTTGGCTATGGCCATGCAATTAAAACCTCAGGATTGGGTTGCACCGTATTACCGAGATGACTCTGTTTTATTGGGTATCGGTATGCGTCCTTATGAGTTGATGCTACAGCTCATGGCGAAACGAGACGATCCATTTTCTGGAGGGCGCACGTATTATTCGCACCCCAGTTTAAACGATGCCAACAAACCTAAAATTCCACATCAATCTTCTGCCACAGGTATGCAAGCCATCCCGACAACGGGCGTAGCAATGGGTATTGCCTTAAAAGAGATTCACAAATTAGGTGAGGATTTTGGTGATGAAAAACCGGTTGTGGTTTGCTCGATTGGCGATGCCGCAATGACCGAAGGTGAAATTTCTGAGGCCATGCAAATGGCTGCTTTAAAGCAGTTGCCTATTATCTTTTTTGTGCAAGACAACGGTTGGGATATTTCGGCCAACGAAGAAGAAACACGCGCCATGAACGCAGCGGAATATGCTGTTGGATTTAAGAAAATAGAAACACGCAGTATTGACGGAACGGTTTTTAGCGAATGCTACACGACCATGGAAGAGGTGATTGGACTTGTGCGTAAAGAAAGACGTCCGTTTTTAGTACACGCAAAAGTTCCATTGTTGAACCACCACACTTCTGGTGTGCGCATGGAGTTCTACCGTCACGATCAGGAGGAATTGGCAGAGGCGAGAAGCCGCGATCCTTATCCAAAATTGATTCAAGAATTATTGGATGCAGGTGTTTCTCAAAAAGAAATAAAAGACATTGAAGCCGCTTCTGTGAAAACAGTTGCAGCGGATTATCAAGAGGCTTTAAAAGCTGACGATCCAAGGCCTAGCGACTTAGAGACGTTCTACTTTGCACCAACTCCGGTAACGGAAGAAAAAGGTCAACGCGAGCCGAAAGGCCGTGATAAAACCGTAATGGTAGATTCTGCGCTTTTCGCGATTAAAGAAATCATGCACAAGCATCCGGAAGCTTTGCTTTACGGACAAGATGTGGGTGCTCGCATTGGTGGCGTGTTTAGAGAGGCGGCAACATTGGCACAAACCTTTGGGGATGACCGCGTGTTCAATACACCCATTCAAGAAGCTTTTATTGTAGGTTCAACCGTAGGAATGAGCTGCGTTGGCTTAAAGCCGATTGTCGAGGTTCAGTTTGCCGATTACATCTGGCCAGGGCTGAACCAACTTTTTACGGAAGTGTCGAGAAGCTATTACCTGAGTAATGGCAAATGGCCCGCGAGCATGATTTTACGTGTGCCGATTGGGGCGTACGGTTCAGGTGGCCCATTTCACTCTTCTTCAGTGGAGTCTGTCGTGGCGAACATCAGAGGAATCAAGATTGCATATCCAAGTACCGGTGCCGATTTAAAAGGCTTGATGAAAGCTGCGTATTATGACCCGAATCCGGTAGTTATGTTTGAACACAAAGGCTTGTACTGGAGTAAAATTAAAGGCACCGAAAAAGCAAAAACTATCGAGCCCGATGAAGATTATATCATTCCGTTTGGAAAAGGGCGTATTGCGCTTGCCGCGGATGAAGATAAAATTGAGAATGGCGAAACAGCACTTGTTGTAACCTACGGTATGGGTGTGTACTGGGCCATGAATGCAGCGAAAAACATCAAAGGCAAAGTCGAGGTTCTGGATTTACGTACCATTTTACCATGGGATAAAGAGTTGGTTTACGAACGTGCCAAAGCGCATGGCAGAATTTTAGTGTTAACCGAAGAGCCTGATGGCCCTACGTTTGGACGCGCCATTGCTGGAAAAATTCAAGAGGAGTGTTTTGAAAGCTTAGATGCTCCGGTAAAATACTTGGGTTCGGTAGACACACCTGCTATTCCATTGAACAGCACACTTGAACAAACGATGATTCCGAATGCCGAAAAAGTAGGTGAAGAAATTACTAACCTTTTGAATTATTAAAAATGAAACATTCAGCAATCCTATTTGTATTTGCTTTGGTATTAGGATGTTCGCCTAAAACGGAAGTAGAAGCGCCAGCAGCAGAGCAGGAAGTAGAAACAATTGCGTTCAAAAACGTTGAAGGTGAGCTTCAATTAAACGATGGAAAAAAATGGACGGCCAACAAAGAAACTACCGAGGGTGTTCAAAAAATGATAGAGCAGGTGCAAGGGTTTAGAGGCTTAGATGTTCAAGAAGATTTACCAAGCTATAATTTGTTAGCACGAGGTGTTAAAAATACAATGGACGAAATTTTTAACAAGTGTACCATGAAAGATGCTGCACATGATGAGCTCCATGATTTTTTGTTGCCTATTTTAGGGATGAACAAAAAACTGGCTGGAGATAATTTAGATACGGCCAAGCAGGGCTTAGATGATTTAGAGAGTCATTTGAATTCGTACCAAGATTTCTTCGAATAGATTTTATTGACAATGTCGGTTCGCGCCACTAGTAGCAGCCCAAGCCAAAGGTTTGCCTGTGGCATTGTAACCCATTCCTGTTACATAGCCAATTCCGGCATCGTACAATTGGTACGAGGCATAATTTGGGTTAGAGTTGTAGTCCATATGTACGTGTATTTCGCCAAGATCTTTTAGCTCTTCAGCCAATTCAACAGAACGTGTTACCTCATTCCAAAGTCTGGTGTAACGGTCTTTAGGTCGTTCAACTTCTTCTTTGCAATACGCTTCCCAAACGCCATGGCCAACATCCCAAAGACAAACAACGGTAGAATATTTTACGATATTTCCACGCGCTTGTGAGTCGCTGCCAATATATATTTCACCGCCACCGTGTTCTTTCATCCAGTCTTTAATAAACTCACGAATATCTGCCACAACGCTGCCACCGCTGGTTCTAAAAATTTGGTTTTTCTGACTATTACCGTTTAAGTTGCTCATACAGTTTAATTTATGATTTGAAATGTAGTAAATCAATTAATGAGATTTAGAGAGTTGGTTTTGGGGTTGTTAAGATGAAATTAACAATGAAAGTTTTTTTCCTTTCGTTTTACCTTGATGCAAAACGAAACAAAAGATCAAGACTCACTACATTTTTTTTGAAACCTAACATTTCGTTTCACTAAAATGTAGAAACTCGGCTACGCCTCAAACAGTCTACATTTTTACGCTACACTGCATTTGGTTTCTTGCAAAAAATCTAGTAGGTCATTATAAACATTGCTCAATTCAAATTCCTTTTAGCATTTTCTAAATTGTATTCACTTAGGTAATATTTCTAAAACCAATCTTTGAATGTTAGAAGGAACGGCATTCAAGAAAAAACTGTTCTGATTAAAATGAAACCTTAGTAAGGACGAGAAGATGAGAACTTGTTCGAATATCACTCGACCGCACTTGGTTTTATGAAAAGCAGGTTGGAGTTTTCTTGTAAGCCTTGAATTTTTTGGTTCTTTTTGGGTCAAGCCAAAAACGAACATGAAAAGAATAAAACAACTTTTTTAATTGTTCATTACCTGTTTATCATTTTCTTAAACTCAATTTAATCCAACCTTAAACTAACTTATCTTTTGGTTGTTTTAAATCAACCTATATTTGCGCAGAATGAATTTAGTACCTCGTAAGGCATTTGTTTCTCTTTGCCTTTTGTTTTTTTCCTTTTCAGCTTTTGCACAAACTGATTTACTTTATGGTTCAATGTCTTGGATTGAAGGTGCTTGGATTACGGAAGATAGCACGACTGTAGAAACGTGGCGATATACTGGACTTGGATTTTCAGGTAATGTAAATAAAGTTGTTTCTGGTAAAGGCGAATCAATAAAACTTAGTGAAGAAACAGTAGAAAAATTAGAGTTGCAACATAAAGATGCAAACTGGAACTACATTGCATGTACGGCAGAGCATAACAATGAGCCTATAACGTTTCCGTTTAAAGCCACAACAAAAAAGGCTTATGGCTTTTACAACCCATCAAATGATTTTCCACAATGGATTATTTACGAACCGATAGACACGAATACATTATTAATCACCATAAAAAACGACTAAAAGACCATACAGTTTTTGTATAAAAAATATCGCCTTGAGGCGAAGATCTAAATGAGTAGAAGAAAAAAACAAATACCGAAAAAACGAAAGTTAAGTGCAGAAGATTTAGGGCATAAATTATTGCGGGTTTTTAATGAAAACCCAGCCAAACCGATGAATTACAAACAGCTGGCCACTAAAGTGAATATGAACACACGCGAGGCTCGCGGACCCATTGAGCAAAGCTTAAAATTATTAGAGCGCGATGGTCAGGTGATAGCTGTAGGTCGCGGACAGTACAAAGTGAAATTTCATGAAAACTATGCCAATGGGCGCATAGACATGACGAGTAACGGCAATGCGTATGTGGTGAGCGATCAAACAGAGCAGGACGTTTATATAAAATCTGGAAACCTAATGCATTCGCTAGATGGCGATGAAGTGAAAATTTTGCTTTACGCCAGACGAAAAAACAGAAAGCTAGAAGGCGAAGTTGTTGAGGTTATAAAACGCAAACGCGACACTTATGTGGGCGTTATTGAAATGTCGAAGAATTTCGCATTTCTCGTTCCGGACAGTCAAAAAATGAAGGTCGATATTTTCATACCGAAAGACAAATTGAACAATGCTGAACAGGGGCAACGTGTGGTTGCAAAAATTACAGATTGGCCTGCAAATGCTAGTAGCCCTTTCGGGGAAGTAACAGAAGTTTTAGGTAATGCCGGAGACCACGACACTGAAATTCATGCCATACTTGCAGAATTTGGTTTACCGTATAGCTTTCCGGATGAAGTAGAAAAAGATGCCGCCAATGTGGATACTGAAATCACGAAAGAAGAAATTGACAAGAGGCGAGATATGCGTGGTATCACGACCTTCACTATAGATCCGGTAGATGCCAAAGATTTTGATGACGCCTTGTCCATTCAGAGATTGGAGAACGGCAAGTGGGAAATAGGAATTCATATTGCTGATGTTTCACATTACGTAAAGCCTGGTTCAATTTTAGATAAAGAGGCCGTAGATCGTGCAACGTCTGTGTATTTGGTAGACAGAGTAGTACCAATGCTTCCAGAAATTCTTTCTAATAAAGTGTGCTCTTTAAGACCAAACGAAGAAAAACTCACATTTTCTGTGGTACTCGAAATGGATGATGATGCCAATGTTTCGAAAACATGGTTTGGACGAACGGTAATTGAGTCGGACAGGCGCTTTGCATACGAGGAGGCGCAACAAGTTATAGAAACAGGCGAAGGAGATTACAATGAAGAAATCCAAACGTTAGACAAACTAGCTAAAATCATGCGCAAAGCACGCATGAAAAATGGCGCCATTAGTTTTGATAAAAATGAGGTAAAATTTCATTTAAGTGAAGATGGAAAGCCGGAAGGTGTCTTTTTCAAGGAGATGAAAGATGCCAACCACCTGATTGAGGAATTTATGCTTTTGGCGAACAGATTGGTCGCCACAAAAATTGGAAAAGGCAAAGATGGCAATCCATCGGAAAACACGTTTGTATATCGAATTCATGACGATCCAGATCCATCTAAGTTGTTTCAGTTGGCGGAGTTCGTAAGACGTTTTGGTTATTCCGTAAATACAAGAGGACGAAAAGCGATCTCGCAATCGTTGAATGATATGCTTGCGGAAAGTAAAGATAAACCCGAGAGTAGTATGATTGCAACGCTCACGGTGCGGTCTATGGCAAAGGCGGTTTACAGCACAAACAATGTTGGGCATTACGGTTTGTCTTTCGATTACTACACGCATTTTACATCGCCCATTAGGCGATACCCTGATGTGATGGTGCACCGTTTGTTGCAAGATTATTTAGACAAGAAAAAATCTCCAGCAGCCGACCCGTATGAAGAATTGTGTAAACATTCTAGCGAGCGCGAAAAAATGGCGAGTAGTGCAGAACGCACTTCTATAAAATACATGCAAGTAAAATATATGGAAGAGTTTGTAGGGCAAGATTTTACAGGTGTAATTTCTGGAGTAACCAACTGGGGCGTATACATTGAGCTGATAGAAAATCATTGTGAGGGAATGATTAAGATTCGCGATTTTAAGGATGACTACTATACGTTTGATGAAAAAAATTACTGTATTATTGGTGATGATACGGGCAAAATTTACCAACTTGGCGACAGTTTACGTATCCGTGTAAAAAATGCAGATGTAGACAAAAAACAACTTGACTTTGAACCCTATCACAATTAATTGTTAGGCAACTATGAAAGGAAAAAAACTTGAAATTTTAGTATTAGTCGTAGCCTTCTTAATTTTAGCTACTGCGATGTTCTTTATGTTTGTTGGAGGAACCGAAAACGATATCAAAGCCATTTCTATGGTGAACCGTTTGTTCTCAGTCGGCTTCTTGGTGTACATCGCCTATTCGTATTTGCTTTCAAATAATTTGAATAAAGAGATTGCTGAACTTGAAAAGAACGTTGACAATCTTAAAAATGAAGTGGCTCGCAAGCGCACAAAAATTGAGGATTTGACGAAAACGATTGCAGAAAAGGACAGCGAGATTACTACTTTAACAAATGGCAAATCAACATTAGAAAAAGAGGTTGAGTCTTTGAAAAATCAACTGACTAAGGCTAAAGCCGAAGTTGAAAAATTGGCAGCTGAAGCAAAAACTGAAGCGAAGCCCAAAGAGCCAAAAGAAGAATAGAGGTTACTTTAAATTATATAAGGCTCAATAGGAAACGTGAGCTCCTTTTTTTGTGTTGGCTATTTCAAGTCAAAGCAGCTCTCAAGAACAGCCGTTATTTTTTTATAACATTCGGATCCGAAGAATGTACTTTAAAAGTCAAACCCTTTAGGTTTAACCCAGATTTTTCAGCCAACCATTTTGCGACCTCAAACCCTGAAAGTGAAATCTTCCTTCTCTTCACGTCAAAGCCTAAATCGTTGTCGAAACTTATAAAATCGGGTAGGCCGTTTAGTTGAATGTACTCCACAAAATCATCGTAAGAACGGACAATATCAAAAGCACTTTCGTCTTGCTTTGGATAAACGTCAAGTGGGAAACGTGTGTCGTCTAAAAGAGTTTTTTCGACATCAGGATTACTCTAAAACAGAATTCAGTAACATTTGGGTATACGCTTCACGCGGATGTTTGTACACGTCTGTCGCTTCGCCAAACTCCACAATTTCACCTTTGTTCAAAACGGCTAAATGGTCGCTCATGTAATGCACTACGCTTAAATCGTGTGATATAAAAATGTAGGTAAAGCCAAACTCGTCTTTTAGATCGTTGAGCAAATTCAAGACTTGTGCTTGCACGGAAACATCTAGTGCCGAAACTGATTCATCGCAAATTATTAGCTTGGGCTTTAACGCTAGCGCGCGTGCTATGCCTATCCTCTGTCGCTGTCCACCCGAAAATTCATGTGGATATTTGTCTGCAGATTCTTTCGTTAAGCCTACCTTTTCTAGAAGCCAAGTCACACGGTCTAGGCGTGCTTGTTTGTTGCTTTCGATTTTGTGAACCGTCATCGGCTCCAAAATAACATCGCCAACTTTTTGCTTTGGGTTGAGCGAAGAAAACGGATCTTGAAAAATAATTTGTACTTCCTTTCTTAATTTCTGGCGTTCAGACTTGCTCAGTTTTAAGAGGTCTTTTCCGTTGTAGAATATTTCGCCAACTTCAGGCTTTTCTAAACCTACAATGCATTTTCCCAAGGTAGATTTCCCACATCCACTTTCGCCAACCAGCCCTAAAACTTCGCCTTCAAAAACATTTAAGGTCACCTCTTTTAACGCTTGTGTGCCTGCCGATTTATTAAAGAACGAAGACGATCCTCCAAACCATTTCGCCACATTTTTTATGGAAAGCAGTTCCTGTTTTTTTGAAAAGTCAATAGGTTCTTTTTCATCGTAGTGTTTAACCGTGTCGTCTAGAAAATCTTGGACAACAGGCAGCCTGAAGGGTTTTGCATTTAAAGGTGGTTTACAAGACAACAGCCCTTTTGTATACGCTGAGGTCGGGTTTTCAAGCACCTCTTCCGCAGGGCCGTATTCCATGGTTTCACCACGAAACATCACCACTATTTTATGGGCCAAATGCTTCACCACACCCAAGTCATGCGAAATGAAAATCATGCTCATTCCGGTTTCTTGTTGCAGGTCCTGTAGCAGGTCTAGAATCTCCTTTTGTACAGTTACATCAAGAGCGGTTGTAGGCTCATCTGCAATCAGCAATTTGGGTTTACAACTAATCGCCATGGCAATCATTACACGTTGGCGTTGCCCACCAGACAATTGATGCGGATAAGCATTAAAAGCACGTTCAGGTTCGGGGAGTTTTGCCTTTTCAAAAAGAGAGAGAATTTCTTTTTTGGCTTCATTCCTGCTTAGGTCATAATGATTCAAAAGAGGCTCCATGGCTTGTTCGCCACATTTCATGCTTGGGTTGAGTGCTGTCATCGGTTCTTGAAAAATCATAGACACGTGTTGTCCACGAAATTTTAACCAATCTTCGTTTTCAAACTCAAGGACGTCTGTCCCCTCAATATTTATCTCTCCATTTTGAATAACAGCATTGGGCGCAAGCAGGCCTAACAATGCCAAACTCGTCACAGATTTTCCAGAACCAGATTCGCCAACTATTGCCAAGGTCTCACCTTTTTTTACAGAAAGCGATAGGTTTTTTACCACCGCGTCTTTAGATGGCGAAAAGGCAATAGAGAGATTTTTAATGTTGAGCATACTCCAGTTTAAAGACGGAAAATTAAGGTTTTGTTTGGCTTATGTTCAATGATAAGACTGAGAGTTAAACACAATCGTAAGCGGCAATATAAAACGGCTTGTTCGTAAACACTTCCCATGAAGATTCTGGAATATTATGCAATTTGGCATAGATGTTTGCCTTGTGTTTTCCTTGAATTTTATCCAACAGTCCCCACGGATTCAGTGTGTCTAATTTTTGAAACAAAGGACTTCTTGGATCGAACCAGGTCATGCCTGACGTAAAGCCATATTCGGTCAAACAATGCTCCATTAAAGTGATTAAATCTTGCTCGTGGCCGTCTTTGCAATAGTGACTTTCGAAACACACAAACTGATGATGTTTCGCGTTGAACAAACGTTTTGCAATAGGAATTTTAGGAAGTAGATTCAAAATGAATTTTCCGGAGGCACCAGGGAGATTTACAAACTTCCATTGTTGTGGGTGGGCTTGAACGCCTGCAAGTATTTCTCCGTCTTTTTCTAGCACCCAATAGTTGTCTGCATTAAATGCATATTCAAAATGGACAAAGCTGTAATCTTTGTAAAACGAATTTAATAGAGCGGTCAATGTGTCTTTTTCCATTGGGTTATAGCGCCTGCAGTGGTTGTTCTTTTTTGGAAACATTCTCCCGAAAAGGATGGTTAAAAAACTGGAGGCATGTTTGTATTTAATAAAATGCGCCACCTTATCTGAGCGCACATTTTCACCTTCTATATAGGCATATGAAACTACCGGATGTTTGCTGATAGATTCGTAATGATCGCGGACACTTTCCACCAAAACATTACCATGAGCTTTGCCTTGATATTCTGGCTTTATGGCAAAGAATTGTAGATAATAGGTGGGGAGCCATTCTTTACCAAAATATACTTGACGGTGGCTAATAGTGCACATGCCTGCAAATTCTTCTTTGATATAGAGGTAGAGAAAATCAGGCTTTACCGAATTGTCAATTTTAACGCGAGTGTCAATTTTATAAAAGCGAGGCCCTTTTGTGCCCCAAATCATGCTTTCTATTAATTCGTAAACTTCGGGAATAGCTTTATTGTGCTTGGTAATGGTTAAACCTTGTGTATGGTCTTGGTATATAATGGAGCCAACCATGGAGATAAATTTGAGTGCAATGTAAAATATTCACGAGAATTTTATGACACTTGAAAAAGTGAGAACAACCTTAAATGCTATATTTCGCCAACTTTAAAACCCCCTAAATTTCAAGATATGAAAGCTGCATTCTTAACACTCTTACTCATTCCATTTTTATCATTTGGTCAAATCTCTGAAAAGGATAAAAAAAGCATAGACCAATATGCAACAAACATGTGTGAATGTGTGAATGAACTGATGGCCGAATTGCACCCTAAAACCATTGAAGTGGCGATGTTGATAGCCGAAAAAGGGCAAGAGGAAGCTATGGCTGATGTGGAAAAGATGTTGACCGATATGAGCCCGGAAGAAATGCAAGAATTCTTCGCCTCTTTTACAAAAATGGAAGATAAGGCGTTTCTGCAAAGAATAGATGATTGTAACGGTTCTGATGACCTCGCGCCAGAAATAAAAAGTGAAATTGACGATGCCGAGGGCGAAGCGCACGCGTATTTAATGGAATACATGGAGAGCGAAGAAGCCTGCGAATTCATGAAAGCTCTTTACGATTTAGGCCAACAGAGCCAATAGCAAATCCCTTTTAAATTAGTCTTGTTTGGTTTTTAAAAGCCATTACATTTGCTGTTTATTATTAAACACGAAACAGCGCTTAAATGACGAATTTTAACAAGTCCGAAATGTTGATTCAATTGGGTATCGATGCCAAGAACAACGGTACTTCAACAGGGGTTCAATTTTTTGCCAATGGCGATTACATAGAATCATTTTCTCCGGTAGATGGAGAGCTTATTGGAATGGTGAAGACTACAACCAAAGAAGATTACGAAAAGGTAATGTCTACGGCCACTGCTGCATTTCAAGAATGGAAAATGAAGCCTGCTCCACTAAGAGGTGAAATTGTTCGCCAATTCGGAGAAAAATTAAGAAAATACAAAGAGCCTTTGGGTCAATTGGTTTCCTTAGAAATGGGAAAATCGTTGCAAGAAGGCTACGGTGAAGTACAAGAGATGATTGACATCTGCGACTTCGCTGTTGGAGTATCTCGTCAGCTGTATGGTTTAACCATGAAGTCTGAACGTCCGTTACACACGATGATGGAGCAATGGCACCCATTAGGTGTTGTTGGAATTATTTCTGCCTTTAATTTTCCAGTAGCTGTTTGGGCTTGGAACACAGCCTTGGCTTGGATATCAGGTGACGTGTGTGTGTGGAAGCCAAGTGAAAAAGCACCTTTGTGTGGTATAGCTTGTCAGAACATATGGAATGAAGTAGCCCAAGAGAACAACTTGCCTGAAGGTATTTCGGGTATCATTACTGGCGATTACAAAGTAGGCGAGTACATGACACAAGACGAAAGAGTACCTTTGGTTTCTGCAACAGGTTCCATTAGAATGGGAAGAATTGTAGGTGCTGAAGTAGCCAAGCGTTTTGGAAAATCTATTTTAGAGTTGGGTGGAAACAATGCCATTATTGTAACACCAGATGCCGATCTTAAAATGACCGTGACTGGAGCCGTTTTCGGAGCTGTTGGAACATGTGGTCAGCGTTGCACATCTACACGTAGATTAATCATACACGAAAGTATTTACGACAAAGTAAAAGAGGCTTTGGTTAGCGCATACAAACAAGTACGTATCGGCAATCCGTTAGACGAAAACAATCATGTTGGACCACTTATCGACACCGATGCTGTCGCGGCTTATAGCAATGCTTTGGAAGAAGTTGTGAAAAGTGGAGGGAACATTATTGTAGAAGGCGGAGTGCTTTCGGGCGAAGGTTACGAAAGTGGCTGTTATGTTAAGCCCGCTATTGCGGAAGCCGACAATTCATATCAGATTGTGCAAGACGAAACGTTTGCGCCAATTCTCTATTTGTTGAAATATTCTGGAGATGTAGAAAATGCCATTGCCATCCAAAACGGGGTGAAGCAAGGTTTGAGTTCTGCCATCATGACCAACAACATGCGCGAAGCACAGACTTTCTTGTCTCAAACAGGAAGTGATTGTGGAATAGCGAATGTGAATATCGGTACCAGTGGTGCAGAAATTGGTGGTGCTTTTGGTGGTGAAAAAGAGACGGGCGGTGGCCGCGAGTCAGGCTCGGATGCTTGGAAAGCCTACATGCGTAGACAAACAAATACGATCAACTATTCTACGGAATTGCCTTTAGCACAAGGGATTAAGTTTGATATATAGACTTTAGTAAATATTGAATTTAAAGCTCCGCCATTTGGTGGGGCTTTTTTATTTACAACACCACCCATTTTTTATTGCCTTTAAGCAACTCCCTAAATTCAGGTGGGCCGGAAAAATGATCTCCGATAAAATCATCAATCTCACCCAGGGTTTGTTCACTGAGAAGATCAGTCACTTCGTCTAGAACTGCTCCAGATAAGGTATAGGGAAACATTCCAATTAGCATTTTATGACCATTGAATTGGCCATAGGTAACATACTCATCACAATCTGTAAGGCTATTGCCAGAAACTAAACACTGACTTCCTCTCATGTCTTCGTCAATGCCAATTTCCATTCTAGAAAGGAGTTTTTCATTCATAAAATCTAAAAGGTTGCTTTTAGACTCTTCACTAAGTTCATTGTTTTTTTTCTCTGCACATTCTTGACAAATGGCATATTCGAATATAACTTGGTGAGTTTCCTCACCAGGATAGCGTTTGTAGGCTTTTTCTACGAAATAAACTTTGTTGTTTAAATCTTCTTGACAAACAACACATTCAACAAAAGGAGATTTTGTGTCCTCATTGTAAAACTCATCAGGTATATCGCTTTCGCTGGAATGAAATAGCATGTCTTATTCTTTTGAGTAAAACTATAAAGAATCTTAGCTTGCAAGGATTATTTTTTAGCCAATGAAGTTTAGAACTGAAATAGAAGTCAACCCATTTCCTTTTTCCATTAATCACAAAAGTAGAGTGTTGCTTGTGGGCTCGTGTTTTACCTCAAACATTGGCGATAGGCTTGAGAATGCTGGATTCAAAACATTCAGCAATCCTTTTGGAATAACTTTTAACCCAATAAGTTTGTCGAAACAAATTGCACACATAATAAAAGGTTATCAGTTTTCAGAAAATGAGCTCACTGAATTTCAAGGTCAATTCTTAAGTTTCGAACATCATTCTAGCTTTAACAATCAAAGCTCTTTATCGGCTTTAAAAGATATTAACTCAAGTATTACTCGTGCACAAACAGAGTTGAAAACTACAGATGTTCTTTTTTTAAGCTTGGGGAGTGCTTGGGTTTGGGAAAGAAAAGAAAGCAAGAAAATTGTCAATAATTGTCACAAAGTCCCAGCTAAAGAATTCAATAAAAAACTGCTCAGTTCGATTGAAATCAAAACTGCTTTGGAGCAAATAATGGCAGACTTAAAGCGGTTTGCACCAAACTTGAATGTTGTGTTTACTTTGAGCCCGGTGCGCCATTGGCGCCATGGCGCTGTTGAGAACTCTCGGAGCAAAAGCCTTTTGCAATGCTGCATTCACGACATTGTAAATGCACATGCAAACGCACATTATTTTCCTTCTTATGAAATAATGATGGATGATCTGAGGGATTACCGCTATTATGCTGATGACATGCTGCACCCTTCACAAAAAGCTATAGATTACATCTGGATGAAATTTGGAGAGGCCTTTTTTACCTCACAAACAAAGTTAGCACTAGAGCTAGTTAATAAGGTAAGGGCTATGCAAAGGCATCGAACAAAATCAAACGATGTCGAAGCACACGAAAAATTTAAAAAGAAGCTCTCCAGCCGAATGGAGGAGCTAAGAAGCAGATATGGTATTGAGTTAGACTAGTCCAAGTCAATCAGGTTACTCATTAAGATGAATAGGATTAGTACGCTTCTTTAATGCTTGCAATTTCGCACCAGAATCAACCAAACGAATGATTAATTTTTAGGAAGCAAGATTTGATACATTTAAATTTCTTGTGGAGTCTGATGCAACTAGTGTTGCACCGCTTATATTTGCTTGAATACTCGTTTGGTAAAAACTCAATGGAATAATACACAACAGAATTATCACACATTTTATAAAAATAGCAACGCTTTTTATGTTCTTGGGGATGTTCAACCATGTGCAAGCGCAAAAGCGTGTATACATCCCGGAGCGTGGCGAATGGTTTAACCTAGAAGTAACCACCACTTTCTTAATGCCGCAATCAGAAGAGCTAGTCCAAAGACCGGGTTACAGCATTAGCTTTTCACTGATGGGAGAAAAACTATTTGGTGTAAGTCACTGGGGTTTTGGATATGGTATTGGCTTTGGTGCTTACCATTACAACAACAACCTTAATGTTAGAACTGACTCTGCAAGTGGAGATGCTATTTACTCCCTTTTGGAAGACGGGAGTTACGATATAAACCGTCAAACTTTTCAGTACATAGAGGTTCCTCTTGAATTGAGATACAGAACAATGTCTAATAACAAAGGGCGCTACATTCGTATATACCCGTATGTAAAGTTGGGCGCTATGGTTCGAGATTTTTCTTTGTATTCGCGCGGGGACTATTCTGTAGCTCATTTTAGCAATAAAGGTTCAGAATGGTTTAGGGCGAGTGCAGGTATTCGGTTTGGGTATTGGATATTTAACCTCTATGCGAATTATGAGTTGACGCCCCTATACAAAACAGATGTTACTTTTGAAAATAGCCCGTTGGAACTCTCAAAGTTCAGAACTCTGAATGTAGGACTGAGTGTATCATTGTAGAAAACAGTCATAAACTAGGTTCAAAAAAATAAAATGAAAAAGCTAATACTCTTATTAAGTGGCCTTTTTATTGCCTCAAGCGCATTGTATTCGTAATCTAAAGATGAAGTAAAAAAATATAAGGCACAAAAAACCCTCAATTATGGTGAAATCTATTTTGGGTGGAATAATTAGAGAAACGTAGAAGGAAGAGCCGCTGCAGTTGAAGGAGATGCTACCACAACAGAATTAGATGGGCGGCCGTCTACAACGTGGGGTTTTGGCTTCGGGGGTGATTCTCAATTAGGAACCGGAAAATTTTCTGTTCGGTATGGTTTTCAATTCAATTGGCATTACTTCAGGTTAAAGGGTAACACCATTATCACTAAAGACACGGCAACCAACGGAACTATTTTTGAGCCAGCAAAAGGAGGGAATTTCAAGAAATCAGTTTATAAAATTGCGTACTTATACATTCCCGTCATGTTTCATTATTACAGCAAGCCAAGAGGCGAATATGGCGGTTTGGCCTCAGGTCTTGGAGGCTATGGTGGAGTTCGTATAAACTCATCTCATAAAGCGGTGTATGACGACTCCTAGAACGACAAGTCTTAAGACAAACTACACAACAACTATTTCAGCAATGCTTTTAGGTATGGAGTCTCAGCTCAAATTGGTTATGGATCGTTCCGTTTAACGGGTAAAATGGATCTTAATAATTTATTCGATCAAAGTAAAGAGACACCAGATTATAAGGTTGGCTCTCTTACTATTGGATGGGTATTTCCTTAACAAATCAGCTCACCTAATCCCTTTTAATTCAACTAATCAGCACAAGGTTTGCGTTGTAAGTAATTGTCCATTTGTCTTGGCTAAAACGTTAATTTCGCGGCTTTAGCAGAGGCTTGAGATATGAGTATGAAGAACATTAGAAATTTCTGTATAATCGCACATATCGACCATGGTAAAAGCACCTTGGCCGATAGACTTTTAGATGTAACGCAAAGTGTTACAGAGCGTCAGGCGCAGAATCAGTTGCTAGACAACATGGATTTAGAGCGCGAGCGAGGTATCACAATTAAGAGTCACGCAATACAGATGGATTATGAACACAAAGGCGAGACGTATAAAATCAATTTAATTGATACTCCTGGGCATGTAGATTTCTCATACGAAGTGTCTCGTTCTATTGCAGCTTGCGAAGGCGCATTGCTTATTGTTGATGCTGCACAAGGGATTCAGGCCCAAACTATTTCTAACTTATATTTGGCTTTAGAGCACGATTTAGAAATTATACCGGTTTTAAACAAAATTGATTTGCCTTCTGCAAATCCAGAAGTTGTAGCCGATGAGGTAATAGACTTATTGGGTTGTGATTTGGAAGACATCTTAATGGCCAGTGGAAAATCAGGAAAAGGTGTTCCTGAAATTTTGGAGGCTATCGTAGACAGAGTGCCTCCACCTGAAGGTGATCCTGATGCGCCATTGCAAGCATTGATTTTCGATTCAGAGTACAACACTTTTCGTGGAATTGAAGCTATATTCAAAGTAATCAATGGCACCATTAAAAAAGGGCAAGCCGTTAAATTTATGAATACGGGCAAGGAATACAATGCCGATGAAATTGGAATATTAAGGTTGGAACAAGATCCACAAAAGCAGATTTCTGCTGGAGATGTGGGTTACATTGTTTCAGGAATAAAAAATGCCAACGAGGTAAAAGTTGGAGATACAATTACTTCGGTTAGCAATCCTGCGGATACTGCAATTGATGGCTTTGAAGAAGTGAAACCAATGGTTTTTGCCGGTATCTACCCAGTAGACACAGATGACTTTGAAGAGCTCAGAGCCTCTATGGAAAAACTGCAGCTGAATGATGCGTCTTTGACGTTTGAGCCAGAAACTTCTACAGCGTTAGGTTTTGGTTTCCGTTGTGGATTCTTAGGAATGTTACACATGGAAATTATTCAGGAACGCTTAGAGCGTGAGTTTAACATGACTGTTATTACGACTGTTCCCAACGTGTCTTACCATGCGTTCATGAAGGCCGCTCCAGATGAGATGGTGTTGGTAAATAACCCATCAGATTATCCAGAGATTACAAAACTGGAAAGAATTGAAGAGCCGTTTATTAAAGCACAAATCATTACCAAAGCAGATTTTGTGGGAGTGGTTATGACCTTGTGTATAGAAAAACGTGGCGTATTGGTGAATCAAACGTATTTGACCACCGATCGTGTTGAAATGTTCTTCGAGATTCCTCTGTCTGAAATTGTGTTTGATTTCTATGATCGATTAAAAACAATTTCAAAAGGCTATGCATCTTTCGATTATCACCCAATAGGATACAAAGAGTCTAAGTTGGTAAAAGTGGACATCATGTTAAATGGCGACCAGATTGATGCGCTTTCTGCATTGATTCACTTTGATAATTCGCAAACGATAGGTAGAAAGATTTGCAAAAAATTAAAAGAACTTATACCAAGACAACAATTCGTTATTGCTATACAGGCTGCGATTGGCGCAAAAATTATTTCGAGAGAAACGGTTTCTGCATTGCGTAAAGATGTTACAGCCAAATGTTACGGTGGTGATATTTCACGTAAGCGTAAGCTTCTTGAAAAACAGAAAAAAGGTAAAAAACGAATGCGTCAGCTAGGAAATGTGGAGGTGCCACAATCAGCATTTTTAGCCGTTCTAAAACTGAATGATTAAAATTAGAAAAAGGCGAGCATTGCTCGCCTTTTATAGTCTATAGATTTAAAATTTAATCTCAGTTATACGAACCTTGGATCCGTTTCCATTTGATGGTTGCACTTCTTACAGGTTCTTAGGTCTTCGCTTGCATAAAACTCTTTAAAGCGCGGTAAAAAGTCTTTTTCAATATTCGTTAGAGGGAAATAGGTTTCATGCAGTTTGTTGTTACACTTATCGCAAAACCACATTAGACCATCTTTAAAGTCAGTCCCCTTGCGTACACGTTCAATGACCAAACCAATAGAGTTTTCGTGTCTACCAGGAGAGTGTGGCATTTTTGCTGGCAATAAAAACATATCGCCTGGGCCTAAGTTTATTTCTTTGGCTTTCCCTTCATCTTGCACCTTAACAGTGATGTTTCCTTCCAACTGATAAAACCACTCTTCCGTTTCATTGTAGTGGTAATCTTTACGTGCATTTGGTCCGGCTACTACCATTACAATAAAATCATCACCTAAAGGGTAAAGATTTTTATTGCCAACTGGCGGCTTCAGTTTATCGCGGTTTTCTTTTAACCACTTATCGAAATTTAAAGGAGTAGCAACTGCCATGACGTGTTGTTTTTAGTGTGTTCGAAAGTAAAGAAACGCCATAAAAAAAGCCACTAAAAAGTGGCTTATTCAATTCTATTTCTTGGAATTCTAATAGTAGAATTTAATTGTCAAGGTCTTTGAAGATTCTGAAATAACTTTGATTTCGAGCTTCTTTACCACAAATGCGAGGTTAGTGCCTTTGGCTTTAGAGTAAATAATTTTATTGTCCTCTTCTGTTCTTACATAGCGGTAGTCTGTCATTACTTTATCCACATGAGCAATAAACTCTTCGCTCGTGTTAACCATATACTCTGGTAATTCAGACAAATCATGGAAACTTGCTTTGATAGTATTGATGCGAGAATCAGTAACATCTTGCTCCATATTCACTACAAAATACTCTGCGGTGTAGAACCTTCTTTCTACAGAATGCAGGCCATCCTCACCAAAACCTGTCTCATATAGTCTGTTTCTTTCTTGAGCAGTTAATCGAGCAAAATAAATTACTTCAGCTTCTAACCAATTGTCCCATTCCTCTTTGAACATTTCAATGACTTTCATGATTGCTTCTCTGTAATCGTCAGCTAAAGGCTTTTCATGAATGGTGATGTCATGCATTTCTTCTAACCAAACACTAATGTCAGCGTTAGGGTCAGCGGCCTCAATTTTCTCCAATACAGGCGCTAATTCTTCATTCACTTCTCTAATACCCTCTAAGTAGTTTTTAGCTGCTGTATATGAATCTCTGTGTAATCTTTCTTTGTGGAAAGTTTCAAGTTTTGCCATTTTTTCTTTCAACATAGTGTTGAGTTTTTTGGCAGTTATTGAAGGTTTGTTTGTTGACAACCCTATGCGATCATAAGCTTTATGAATTGGTTCAACACATTCAACATACATTTCATAGACCACCTGCGGTGAGGTTGGTTTATATGCTGCGGGCTGAGCAAAAGAGAAAACCGTTACGGCTGTGAATAGCAAGGTTAAGAAGCGTGTCATGTATTTTATATCTAAGATCTTATTGGTCTCAAAAATATAATAAATACCCGTGATTTAATATGTGTTGGTTAATTTGGTCAAATCTTATAATATTTCCATGAAATCTATTAACTCAAAGTGAATGCGCAAGACTTGGAAAACAAATATTCTTGAATTTAATACGAGTCTAAAGCTCGATGAAAACGAATTGCCAAAAAGTATTCATGTTTTAAATCCATTTCAAGGAGAGTTTAAGCAGAGAATAAATGCAATTGCCTCTGAGTTTTATACCAAGTTTTACGATGATACAAATGAAAGAGAGCTCATTTTAGGCATCAATCCTGGTAGGTTGGGGGCAGGCTCTACAGGAATTCCATTCACTGACACCAAAAGGTTATCGCAATTTTGTGACATACATATAGACGAGTTTAGCTCGCATGAGCCTTCAAGTGAATTTGTGTATTTGCTCATTGAAGCTTGTGGTGGATCTGAGAAGTTTTATTCCAATTTTTTCATCAGTTCAGTTTGTCCTTTGGGTTTTACAATTGATTCTCAATCCGGTAAAACCGTTAACTATAATTATTACGACAGTAAGACTCTAGAAAAAGCAGTTTTGCCATTTATTGTAGAATCAATCGAAAAACAACTTGATTTTGGTGTCAATAGAGAAAAAGTAATTTGTCTAGGAACCGGGAAAAACGCCAAGTTTTTGAAAGAATTGAACAATCAAAAGAAGTGGTTTAAACAAGTAGTTCCTTTCGAACATCCTAGGTACGTAATGCAATACAAGAGGAAACAACTTGATTTGTATCTTGATAAATTTATCTCGTTGTTAAATACGTAAGCCGACACTTACAAAAAAATAACAAATTAAAAAGGTATATTAGGGTATTATTTTAACCTAACAATTACACAATGAAAAGATTTTCAATTTTCGCAATTCTATTTGCGATGGCGCCATTTTTTGCGATGGCTCAAGACGACAAACCAATTGTTGTCGAAACAATTCAAATTACCGTAAACAACGGTGCTAATAAGGCTTTTGAAAAAGCCGTCAAAGAACACAATGATAAGTATCACCCAGAAGGTACTCCGCACGCAGCGTGGCTAGAAGCTATTGTCACAGGTCCAAATACAGGTAAGTATGTATGGTTAATGGGGCCTGGATCTTATGCAGATTTAGACACACGCCCTGCTGGTGAACATGATGAGGACTGGGATAAAAATGTCATGAAGCATGTGGACAAGGTTTCAATGATTGAGTATTGGTCTTACAAGAAAGACTTGTCTTTTAGACCAGAAAATGACGAAGCTGGAAAAATGTCAGTGCTTTGGTTTGTTGAAGTACAACGCGGCCAATATTACAGGTTTAAGGGGGTAATGGAAAAAGTAAGAGCTACACAAGAGAAAATGAACGAGCACATGACTGTTTGGGGAACAACATTTAGCGCTGGAGACGGCAGAGATGTGGTAATCAGCTGGAATCAACAAAACTGGGCTGCTCTTGACGAAGACTCTAAGTTTATGAAAACCTACGAAGAAATAAATGGACCAGGTTCGTATATGAATTTAATCAGTGAATGGGAAGCCTGTACTGCAAAAATTGTACAAGAAATGTGGGTAGAAGTAGAATAACAATCGAAACCTTGAAACATAAATAACTCCCGCTAAAGCGGGAGTTTTTTATTGCAATCAAGGGTTAGTTTACCATTCCCAGCCAAATCCAGTTGTGAAAATATAATCAACTTTCTTACCTTCTTCTCCAGGTTGACTGTCATAGTTTAAAGTGTACCCTGCTCTGATGTAGAAATCTTTTAATAGAAAATCATCATATTTTGCGTCGAACCTAAAGTCAGCACGAACACGTCCAGGGTCTGCACCTTTTGCAGGTACAATGGTTGGATAGACAATTAAGTTTGTAAATAGATTTAGATCTCCAATGTCATAAAGATTCAATTCCGTCCCAATAAAGCCTTCAAACGATTTTCTTCCTGCAGCTGTGAAGCTCGAGTCGATGTTATTAATATCAGAATTTATAACGGGCGAAAATGATTCATTGTTAAAAGCACCACCACCAGAAACCCCCCAGTAAGCGGTGTTAGAGTGTATAATGTAATTTCCAATACCGACTTTGCCATTTGTACGCAAGTCAAGGCTTTGTTCAGTATTAGATAGCCATGTAATATCTGATGATAGGTACCAATCTGCCGGTAAAAAGTAGCGGAAGCCAAGACCGGCATCATTTCTTTTAATATCCTCAACATCAACATTATCTTGAGTAGTGATTAGTGAGTTATAATAGATATCGGTAGACCATTTATCTGCCAAATAAGCCATTCTTAAGTTTGCATTAATCTGTTGTTGATTATTTGCTTTCGTCAAAGAGTAGCCAAAATCAATATTAGCTGAGAGGCGACTTAAAAAACTATCGTCAATACTATTAATGTACACAATGTCACCTGGTTCAACAGTAATGTCTTCACCTTCTTCATTGTCGATAAAAACCTTGCCATCGCCTGAACTTCTGAATGTTCCATTTATTCTTGTGCCATCTGAAAGTGTAATTAAATAGCGCTGTGTAGCTTTTATTTCTTTAATACCTTTCCACTCAATTTTAAAATCTGAATCGGAATATGGAGGCTCTATCGTTACAACTCCTTTGTCCATACTTTTTAAATCACCAACTATCATATCTCCGTTGGTGAGAATAAGCATATCATTTTGCGCAGTTAAAGCAACAACAGAAAAGAATAAAATAGAAAGTAGTAGTACTTTTTTCATAAAAAATCTTTTGGTAATAATGGCACAAATATATTGACTCAATTAAATTTTGCTCAAGAATTGAATCTCCAAGTATCTTCTGATAAATAAAATAAATAAGCCTAAAGTTTAAAGAGCAAATACTAAGTTTATCCTCACAAAATTAGGTAAAGCCTTCAACTCATTTTATATGAAAGCAACGCGACTAGAACATGATTTTTTAGGAGAACTTGAAATTCCTAACGATTGCTATTATGGTATTCAAACACTAAGAGCTCTTAAGAATTTTCATATTACAGGATTGACTGTAAACGCGGAGCCGTTTATGGTAAAAGGCTTAGGTTATGTAAAAAAGGCTGCTGCCATGGCAAATCGCGATTGTGGTGTATTTAGCAAAGAAATTGCTGAGGCAATTATTGCAGCGTCTGATGATGTAATTGCAGGTAAATACGATGATCAATTTCCAACAGATTTAATCCAAGGTGGAGCTGGAACTTCTGTGAATATGAATGCCAATGAAGTAATTGCCAACATTGCTCTTGAGAAAATGGGATATGAAAAGGGGGATTACGAGCATTGTCATCCAAACAACCATGTGAATTGTTCGCAAAGCACGAATGATGCGTATCCGAGTGCATTTAGAATTGCGCTCTTGTTGCGTTTAGCAGATTATCAAAAAGAATTGCAAGCACTTTCAGATGCATTCGCAACGAAAGGAGATGAATTCAAGAATGTGCTTAAAATGGGTAGAACGCAATTGCAAGATGCTGTCCCAATGAGTTTGGGTTCAGAATTCTCGGGTTGGTCGAATACCATCCATGAAGATTTGGAACGCGTGGAATCGAGCAAGCGTCTGATTTCTGAGATTAATATGGGTGCTACTGCGATAGGTACGCGAGTGAATGCCCCCGAAGATTACCCTGAATTGGTTACGCAATATTTGGGTAAGCTGACCGGTTTACCACTCTTTCTTGCACACGATTTAATTGAGGCGACTTCAGATACAGGTGCTTATGTTCAATTGTCGGGTGTGCTGAAGAGGACAGCTATAAAAGTTTCTAAAATTTGCAATGACCTAAGATTATTGTCCTCTGGTCCGCGGACAGGTTTTAATGAGATTAACTTGCCACAAATGCAACCAGGTTCGTCTATCATGCCGGGCAAAGTCAACCCGGTTATCCCAGAAGTAGTGAATCAAACAGCATTCTATGTTATCGGTGCTGATGTAACGGTGACTATGGCCGCAGAAGCCGGTCAGCTGCAGCTGAATGTGATGGAGCCGGTGATTGCCTTTAGTTTGTTTAGTTCCATTTCTTGGATGCAGCGCGCCTGCGAAACTTTGCGCACAAAATGCGTAGACGGCATAACGGCCAATGAACGCTACACGAAGGATTTGGTGATGAACAGCGTTGGAATTGTAACGCTTCTCAATCCCATCATTGGCTATGAACAATCAGCCTCTATAGCAAAAGAAGCACTAAAAACAGGAAAATCTATCCATGAAATTGCCGTAGTTGAGCGCAAAGTTGTTTCACAAGAAAAATGGAACGAACTGTATTCAATCGAGAACTTGATTAACCCGAAGTTTATTTTGTAGCAGAAATAGAAACGTTCATTTAATTTTCTTCCAACTCGCTTAATTCAAGCCAGCGCATTTCTTTCTCATCCAAATCTTCTGTCAGCTGGTTAATTTCGGCAGATAGCTTTTGTAGAAGTTCTGCGTCAGAAGAACTTGTTTCAAACTCTTGAGCAATTTCTTCTTTGCGGTTTTCTAGGGATTCTATCTCTTCAGAGAGTTTGTTGAATTCGGTTTCTTCTTTAAAACTCCTTTTTGTTTTCTCTTTTACAGTTTTCTCTTTTTTTACAGGTGCGCTTTGCGCTCTTATTTTGGCCGTTTTAGCGGCTTCGGCTTCATGGAGTTTGTATTCTAAATATGTGCCGGGATAATCTTTTAACACACCATCGCCTTTTAGAACAAAAAGATGATCAGTTAGTTTATCCAACAAAAACCTGTCGTGACTTATAATAATTAGGCATCCAGGATATTCTAGAAGAAACTCTTCAAGAACATTTAATGTCAAAAGATCGAGGTCGTTTGTTGGCTCATCAAGAATTAAAAAGTTCGGATTTTGGATGAGAACTGTTAACAGGTATAAGCGCCTTTTTTCTCCACCACTAAGTTTTGAAACGTGCGTATACTTAGCATCTCCATCAAATAGAAAGCGCTCTAATAATTGAGAGGCAGTTAGTTTTCTCCCTTTACCTAAAGGAATGTATTCGCCAAATTCTTTAACGACATCAATTACCTTTTTGTCTGCTTTTATTGTTAGCCCTTGCTGCCCGAAATACCCAAACTTGATCGTCTCGCCTACAATTATTTTACCACTGTCTGCAGGCTCTTGGCCTGTCATCATTTTAATAAACGTAGATTTTCCTACTCCATTTCTTCCGACAATACCAATTCTATCTTGACGCATAAAGGTATAATCAAACCCATCTAAGATCTTGAGGTCTCCGAAGGTTTTTTTAACCTTATGCATTTCAACAATCTTGCTGCCGAGCCTTTCCATTTTCATATCAAGCTCAACTTTGTCATCTGAGATGCGTTGTTTCGCTTTTTGCTTTAAATCTTTAAAAGCGTCTATTCTGTACTTGGCTTTACCTGTTCGGGCTTGCGGTGTAGAGCGCATCCAAGCCAATTCTTTGGTGAATAAATTCTTTGCCTTTGCGATTTGCGATTTTTGATTCTCTATGCGCTCTTGCTTCTTTTCAAGGTAGTATGAATAGTTTCCTGCGTAACGGTAAAGTTGATTGTCGTCAAGCTCTAAAATTGTCCCACAGATAGATTCTAAAAAGTATCTGTCATGAGTAACCATTAGCAAAGTAGAATTTGATTGCTTCAGATAAACTTCAAGCCACTCTATCATTTCTAAATCTAGATGGTTGGTAGGCTCATCTAGAATTAAAACATCTGGATCTTCAATTAAAATTTGAGCCAATGCCAATCGTTTTAGCTGGCCACCGCTCAAGTGCTTTACTTTTTTGTCAAAATCAGTTAAGTGTAATTTTGTCAAAATCAGTTTGATATTATTCTCTGCATCCCATGCATTGAGTTGCTCCATTTCCGCCAAAGCTTTTTCCATCAAATCGCCATTTTCGGGATGAAGCAATGCTGTTTCATACTTCTTAATCGCATTGTTGGCTGGCGACTCAATTAAGAATAAAGCATTTAATACAGTACTTTCTAAATCGAATTTTGGGTCTTGCTGCAAAAAGCCAACACGAGTTCCTTTACGCACCGTGACCAATCCATTGTCGGCCTTGTCTAGCCCAGCTAAAATATCTAGAAGAGAAGTTTTTCCCGTTCCATTTTTTGCAATAAGTGCAACTTTTTCCCCTCGGCTTAGGCCAAAGGTTAGGTCTTTAAAAAGAACACGGGCACCAAAACTTTTAGAAACGCCTTCTACGGAAAGAATGTTTAAATCTACAGCCATATTAAAATCTATACCCTACTTGCATTACATACCTGTAGCCTGCGCCAAAGCCGTTGGCAAAACCAGATGTGTTTAATTCGCCTTCTCTAGCCAGCTGACCAAAGACTGGGAAAATTGCTGTTATTGCATCTAATACCCCTTTTAAATATTCATCGTTAACTTCACCTTCGTAAAGGGTTTGGGCTTTAATATTGATGATGTCGTAACGCAGAGATGGCCCTGCTAGGATTAAGTCTAGCGTCCACCGTTGCTTTTTACCCATTACAAATTGATACCCCAATTCAACACCTCCCATTAAAAAGAGCATATCGCTTTGCGCATTGAGATAACCTTTTAGCCCTCCACCTTCAAATACTTGGATGCTAATATCTGAATCGAAAAAATAAGCCGTGAAATAGGGAGCCCAATACAAGCCGTCTGGTGCGTTTCTTTTGTTTCTCTTTTTAAAGTAAAAGCGGTAATCCGCAGCAAAGCTGAATCCATTTCTTTTTGTGGCGCGTTCAATTTGAAGCGTGTCTAATAGGCTTTTACCGATCTGAGGCAATTGTATATATCCAGCATTGACTGAAAAAGAACGGTGCGGCTTTAGTATTCTTTCATAGCCAACAACATAAGATCCCGTGCCAAGTACAAGTGTTGGGGTCAAATTGTAACGAACTACATGCTTGTATTGCGGTGTAGCTTCAGAAGTGTCAGATTGAGCTGAAGCAATAAAACTTACAGAAAACAGAAAAGAGAGGAAAAGTAGATTTACTTTCATCTTATGATAAATTTTAAACAAATGTACTTTTCCTTCTCGTTTATTACAGTTTAAAGTTTGCGCCTATGTAAATATTTCGCCCAAAAATTGGTCCCCAAATCAACTGGCTGTCAAAATAGGCGCCGAATGGATTCTCAGGATCGATTATCGCGTTGGTTTGTCTTTCATTCAACAAGTTTTCTCCACCTACGTACACATCAAATTTTCCAAATGACTTTGTTATTTGGGCACTTATCATGTTTAGCGCAGGCGATTCTGTATCGAACTGAAACTCCTCGGGGTTACTTTCCGTTGATGGAATACGTTTTGCGTCATACCAGTTCCATGTTACATCAAACTTCCAGTCGCTTCGTGTTGCATAAGCTAAGTTTACAAGTACCCGATTTGTGGGAATAAATGGATCTTTTGCCCAGCCAATGCTCTGGAAGTTTGTTTTAACATTTTGGTATTTATAAGCTAAGCGGAAATCTAATCGCTTTGCAAGTTCATAATCTACCTGAGCGGAAAATGTAGAGGAGTAACTGCCATTTTCAACATTGTACAAACCAATTACTTGTGGGTTCAAGTCTAGGTCTTTGACAATTTTATTGTTGAAATAGGTGTAGAAATAATCTACCATAAAGACTCCACGTCTGAAGTTTAGTTTAAACTCACTTACATAACTCAAGCCAATATTCCAGCTGTTTTCGCGGCTATTGTTTGTGCTTTTCCAAAAGTCTAAGGTGTTTATTTGCGGCTGTCTTGATGATGCAAAAATGCTGATGTTTTCTTCTGGAGAATTTGCGAATCGATGTCCACGACCTAAACCTAAGCGTATGGTATTATTCAAATTTGGTGCGTAACGCACATTAAACCGTGGAGAAATAAATATCCCGATTGTTTCTTTATAATCTGCACGAACTCCACCGATGAGTGAGAATTTTTCGCTTGGGTTCCAGGTATACTCTGTAAAAACACCAGGGATGGAGTTGCGATAGATGGGTGCAAAAACATCATCGGTTAAAAATGCAGCAACATTCTTGTTGTAAGAATCAAGCTGATAGCTCAAACCAGATTTTAAAGTATGCTCAGAATTGTTCAAATAGGTTTGAAACATCAGGTTTAAATACACAGAGTTCTGATTGCTGGTAAGCGTGTTTTTACCGAAGAAACTATCCATTCTCTGTTGTGTAAGCGAATAGATAAACCCGATGCTCTGTCCAGGCGTATTCAACACTTTCCCAACCTTTCCAAACAATTCAAAATGTTGTGTTTTTAAATTTGAGCCCCAAAGATTTTGGCTTTCTGGCGATGCATAGTGGTTAAATGAAACTTGCCCCCCTCTTAATTCTTCAGATATCAAACGAACTCCAAATTGTGAATTCAATCCAGTCCCTGATTTGTATTTCCAACGGTTTAAAAAGTTAATGTGGTTAGACAAGGGCATGTCTAAAAATCCATCGTTATTGCGATCGTTTTTCAGAGTGCGCACGTTGCCGTGAAGAAGGACTACTGTAGACCATTTATCGCTCACCGGAAAAGCCGAGATTATATTAAACTCATATCTACCACTTGCATTGGCATAAACATTTAAGGCGAGCTTTGAATCGAAATCTGGCTTTGCCAATTCAACATTTATGGCACCTGTCATACTTTCGAAACCATTAGCAACAGAGCCTGCTCCTTTTGAAAGCTGAAGGCTAGAAATCCAAAACCCTGGAATATGTGTCAAACCATAATTGGCTTGAATTCCACGCACAAAAGGGATCATTTCAAGCTGAATTTGACTGTACTTTCCAGCCAATCCTAACAACTCAATTTGACGGGTTCCTGTCACAGCATCTGTAAAGCTGGCGTCAATTGCGGCATTGGTTTCAAAGCTCTCGCTAAGATTACAACATGCAGCTTTCTCCAATTCCTTTTTTCCGATGTTGTAGTTCAGAGTCGCTGACTTTTTGTCGAGCTCAATTGACTTGACACGTTCTTCAATTACGATTTCATCGAGCTCAGCATTTTTCAAAGTAAATTCCAAATGAACAGGCGTAACCACCTTAAAAGAATCAGGCTCAAATCCAGAAAAAGATGCCACAAGCATTTCTTTCTGATACGGAATTTCGAAATAGCCATTCGCATCAGTGACTGCAACATTATTCGACCCTGAATAAGCCACAACTGCACCAATCAAAGACTCTTTTTTGTCCCCGAAATGACCGTAAACTTTTCCTGTTACTTTTTGAGAAAAACTTGAAAACTGAACTAAAAGAAATACGAGAAGACCGGCCAGCTTAAAGCAGCTAGTCCTCATGTGTTGCTCCCTTACTGTGTTGTTTCTTTACAGCTTCATCTCTGTATAGACAACAGCCATGAATTTTACCATACTGCTCATCCGTGGCTTTAGACAATTCTGTATCGTGACCAGCTTCATTTATTAAGGCTGAGATTTGTTCTTTAGTGATTTTATTCTCCTTGTAAACCACGTAGAGTTCTTGGGTGTCAACATTCCATTCTGCAACCCAAATGCCTTTCACGTCTAGCGCGCTTTCAATGCGATCTTTACACATTCCGCAAATACCGTCTACCCAAATGGTGTCAGCTGTTTTGTTTTGTGCCTGCGCTGTAAAAGTTAAAATGCTAATTGCTGCTATGATAATTACTTTCATTTTCTACTTTTTAATTTGTTTTTTTACTCTTTAGTTGGCTTTAGTTTGGTCCAAATAAAAAGTTGAAATCAAATAAGAAAATGTTGCACTCGCTTGTAGATAGGAATTTTAGGTGGTGGTAATGAGAGGTTTTCTGCAATTAGATTGCTTGGTTTCTCTACAACTGTTATTGATTTGTCAATATCTCTGTTCGTTGCAACAACATGTGCAATACATGTCTTTTCCTTTTCAAACTCAAATGTTTTAAAGAAACTTACTTGATCTAAGCAGCAGGTTTCTTCAAACAAGTCCGTCTCAGGAGAAGGTTCGTGTTCATCACAACACATTGCCGCCTCCTTATTCAAACTCACTTTTTTTAAAGTCTCTCCACAATAGTGCTTAACAATGTTTACGCCTCCACTGAAGCCTAAAACGCAAAACGCTAGAAATGCAACAAATATGTTTTTGAGTGTTTTCAATATGTGGTAAAAATAAGGAATAGAAACAAATCGAGTCTCATAAGAGTAGAACGTAGAATAATTCAAACAAATCATTAATTAAATACTTAAGGCAAATACAGCCTAGTTCAATCTAGACGCTAATTTTGTCGAAATTTTTGAAATGAAAATTAATAGGTCTGAAATACTAAGAATTGCTGTTCTGGCTAGTGTTTTTGCAGTAGGTGTGGGCGCATCGTATGTAATTTTAAAACCTAAACCAACATTGCCTATTTATAATCCAAGTGATCTAAATCCAGCAGTTGTAGATGAAAGTTTGCAAGGAAAGGGTAAAGATCACAGGGTAGGTGACTTTAAGTTACAAGATCAAAACGGGCAATGGCGAACTCAAGAAGACTTCGTTAATAAAATATACATCACCGATTTTTTCTTTACCACGTGCCCGAGCATTTGCAAAGACATGGCAAAGGGCATGCGAAGACTTCAAGAGGAGTTTAAAGATGAAGAGCGTGTTATTTTGGTTTCGCACAGTGTAATGCCAAGAATTGATACTGTAGCGCAGTTGCGTGATTATGCAGATAGAAATGGTGCGATTGATGACAAATGGATTTTCTTAACTGGAGACGAAGCGCAAATTCAGGAATTAGCGCGCCAGTCATATTTCGTGGTGAAAGAAGATGGCAGCTCATTTGATGAACATGAGTTCATTCATACAGATAATTTTGTTTTAGTTGATAAGAAAAAAAGGCTACGCGGTTTTTACAGTGGAGTTTCCGAATTAGAAGTAGATAAATTGATTTTGGATATCCGCATTCTTCTCGCAGAATAACGCAAAAACGACGTTTAATAACAAAGAAAGCCGCTTACATTAGCAAGCGGCCACCTTCAAAACAATCATATAAAAAAACTAAAACATAAAAATGAAAAAACTATAAAAGCTCTTCTCTGTAAATATAAGAGAATTAGAGTTAAAAAATCAAGCCCTTTTGAAAAATAAATATTACCCCTATTCGTTGTTTTGTGTATTGCTATCTATTCCAGTGTTGGCAGCTTTTTGCTGAAAGAATTCGATTACAGAAAATTTAGCGTTTTCATAGGTTAATTCCTTTTCTACCTCGACAAAATCATTAGGCTTTTGGTTAAAAAGTGTATAACCTACACTAGTTTTTTGCACAATGAACTTTCCATTTGGATTATGATTTAATGGACTGAACAAGAAAATGGTATAATAAATATTCTTTTTTTCGGGTCTAAACCACTGGTAACTTTCTATATAGAAGAACTCGCTTTCGAATGCATCAACCAAGAAATTTCCCTTTTCATAATACTTATTAGAAAGTTTTTGGTCGCTGTATGCATTGTTAATTGATAATACAACGGGTTTTGCTTTTTCAAATAAATTTTGTTCGTGGTAAAGTTGTGTTAGCCACATGCTGTATTCAAAATTACTCGGATACGCGGCCATTAACTTCTTAACGCCAGTCTCGGCTTTATCTAATCGTTTATTGTTATGCCACTCTAAACGCACAATAGATTCCAAACTCATTCTATAGAACTTATTGTGGTCTTTGTATTTTTGAAGAGAGCCATAATAGCATTTTAAACATTGGTTCAATTTTTCTTGCTCGTGCATAACCAAACACACCATATATGCCGAAAACTGATTTTTAGGATAGCCTTTCTGCACATATTGATAAGTCGCTAAAGCAGAGTCCAATTCATTCATGCTGAAAAAAGAGGCTCCTTTCTCTAAAAGATAGATTTTTCGATCGGGAACTAAATACAAAGCATTGTTTAAAGCATACACTGCTTCTGGATACAATTCGACTTGGTTGTAGCAAATGCCCAGGTTGTAATACAGGTCTCCTGTTTTATAACCTTTTTTAATAGCCATTCTAAACATGCGAATAGCGGCAGTGTCTTGCTCTTCTTTCATACATCCTTGTCCAATTCTGTAGATATCCTTTCCAGATAGTCTTTTGGCTTCGCCTTTCAAGTCAACCAGCTGCGACCATTTTTTAGTTTGGAATAGTTTTTCAGCTTTAGACTGCGCATAACCGCCAAAAGCGGAAAGTGAAAATAGAACGATGAAGATTTTTTGCATACCGCCAAAATTAGAGTAAGGTTTGAATTAACGAAAAAATGATGCCATTCATTTTAAGCAGATGAATATTAATAGCTTTGAGTAAATTTTTCAGAACACATGCGCGAAGATTTGAAGGTAGTTTTAGTTCAACCTAATTTGGTTTGGGAAAACCCAAAAGCGAACAGAGATAAGCTAGAAAAGTTGATGATTGGACAATCGGGTGATTTGTTTGTGTTGCCAGAAATGTTTGCAACGGGCTTTTCAATGAACCCTTCCGCATTTAGCGAAACAGAAGATAGTGCTTCCGTTTCTTGGATGAAAGTAATGGCAAAAGAAAAAGAGGCGGCTATCGTAGGGAGTTTAATCATTGAAGAAAACTCAAACTATTACAACCGCCTGCTTTTTATTTACCCTGACGGTACATATATAACGTACAACAAACGGCACCTTTTTACCTTAGCGGGAGAAGAAAAGTATTACGCTCAAGGTCAAGATTCTATTGTGGTTGAATACAAGGGTTGGAAGATTAAACCTTTAGTTTGTTACGATTTGCGTTTTCCAGTTTGGGCCAGAAACACCGAAGACTATGACCTTTTGCTTTATGTGGCCAATTGGCCAGCCAAACGCAGTCATGCATGGAGCTCGTTATTAACAGCGCGTGCTATTGAAAATCAGAGTTATGTTATTGGTGTAAACAGAGTAGGAGAAGACGGCAATGGCATGGCGCACAATGGAAAATCTGTTGCAATTGATGCTTTAGGTGAAGACCTCCTTATCTTTAAAGATGGCGAAGAGGCGGCAAAACCTATTTTGCTTTCAAGCGAAGACTTGAAAGAAGTACGCGAGCGTTTTCGCTTTTTACAAGATGCAGACGAGTTTAAAATTCTCAAATAAAAAAGCCCAGACAAGTGCCTGGGCTCATAAAATTAATTTTAAATACTATTTGGAGTTTGCGTAAAATTCATAGAAAAATGGGATCGTTTCTATTCCTTTTAAATAATTGAAAACACCGTAGTGTTCGTTTGGCGAGTGAATCGCATCCGAGTCTAATCCAAAACCCATCAATATAGATTTAGATTTTAGCTCTTTTTCGAACAATGCCACAATCGGAATACTTCCTCCGGAGCGAACGGGAATTGGTTTTTTGCCAAAAGTAGTTTCATAAGCATCGCTAGCTGCTTTATAAGCGTTGTCTGTTGTGTGCGTAACATATCCTTCACCGCCATGATGAGCCGTAACTTTTACTTTAACACAGTCTGGAGCAATGGCTTTAAAATGCTTCTCGAACAGTTCAGAAATATCATCTGGCATTTGATTCGGCACTAAACGCATTGAAATTTTTGCATAGGCCTTAGAAGCGATAACGGTTTTCGCGCCTTCACCAGTATAGCCTCCCCAAATTCCATTTACGTCCAGAGTTGGACGAATGGAGTTTCTTTCCATTGTGGAATAACCAGTTTCACCATGAACATCGTTAATGTCAAGAGCATTTTTGTAATCGTCTAAACTGAACGGCGCTTTCGCCATTTCGGCTCTTTCTTCGGTGCTCAATTCTTCTACATTGTCATAAAACCCAGGAATGGTAATGCGGTTGTCCTCGTCTTGCAACGATGCAATCATTTTTGTTAAGATGTTAATTGGGTTTGCAACGGCACCTCCGTAAAGGCCAGAATGTAAATCTCTGTTTGGACCGGTTACTTCAACTTCCATATATGCCAATCCACGCAAGCCAGTAGTGATTGATGGAATATCATTTGCGAGCATTCCTGTATCCGAAATTAAAATAACATCGCATTCTAATTTGGCGTGATTGCGCTTAACGTACCACTCTAAATTTGCAGAGCCCACTTCTTCTTCGCCTTCAATCATAAATTTCACATTACACGGCAAAGTATCCATCTGCATCATTAGCTCAAATGCTTTTACGTGCATGTACATTTGGCCTTTATCGTCACATGAACCACGTGCAAAAATTGCTCCTTCTGGGTGTATATCAGTTTTCTTGATAACAGGTTCAAATGGGCCTGATTCCCAAAGCTCTATTGGGTCGGCAGGCTGAACATCGTAATGGCCGTAAACTAAAACTGTTGGTTTAGAAGGGTCGATGATTTTATCGCAATAAACCACAGGATAACCGGGTGTTTTGCAGATTTCTACGTTATCAGCACCAGCTTCATTTAGGCGTTTTGCTACTTCGTCTGCAGTTTTAAAAACATCGTCTTTATATGCAGGATCTGCACTTACTGAAGGAATCCTTAAAAGATCGAAAAGTTCATCAAGGTAGCGTTGCTTATTTTCTTGTATTGTAGCACTGTATTTAGACATGAAAATGATTTTATATTTTTTATGGGCGATGAAATTAGGTATTTCATTGAAACAAAGGGTTTCGAGAAATAACTAAATGCCAAAAAAGTGTCTCAGATTTTTACATTTGTGGCAGTTTTGATGGACAGTTGTTTCGCATGAAAATATATAATGTCTTATTTGTTCTTTTAATTAGCGCTGTATCCTATGCACAGACGCTTACAGTGAGCACTGCTGGAAATAACAACGACCCTTTTTGGCTAGCGGAGAATATACTTGTAGATTCTAATTTTGTAATCTATGCACCATTCGACCCAATTACATTTTTACCAATTGTTCAACCGAGTACTAATCAGGTTGGTTATTTTAAAGTAAATAACAACACAGGTGTCAATGCTTTTCCAATAACAGAAGGCATTGTAATGAGTACCGACAATGTGCCAGATGTAAAGCCAGGTACAGCTGGTGGTAAGGCTCCTGTGCAAAAAACTCCTAAAGATTTAGATTTGGCTGGTGTTTGGGCTCAGGTTGGAACTTCTACAACAACAAACATGATGGATTTTGTAGAGATACAATTCGCGTTTATAGCCACGTCAGACTCGATTCAATTTAATTACGTGTTTGGCTCGCATGAATATTCTAGCTATACCTGCACACAGTTTAATGATGTATTTGGATTTTTTATGACTGGAGCGGGAATTAATGGAAACCCAAATTCGTCTACAGTTAATTTAGCGACTATTCCAAATTCAAGTGTTCCAGTGGCTATTAATACTATTAATGGTGGCGCACCAACAGGAGGAGGGCAGCACGCTACATGTCTTGCGGCCAACCCGAATTATGTTGCACATAGCGTATACTTTGCTGGGAATAGCCCGTTAACGAGCTTGAATGGTATTACGGAGAAGTTTACCGCAAAGGCGCAAGTAGTCTGCGGGCAATCCTATGTTATCAAGTTAAAATTGGCCAATGCTTCTGATGGTAGTTTTGATTCAGCTGTATTTTTAGAAGCCAACAGTTTTACATCGCCTACAATTGTTGTTGACAATACATTAAACAATGGCAACTCATTTATCGACAGTCAAATAGTTGAAGGATGCAAGCCGAGTTATGTGAGTTTTAAGAAGGATGGAAATATACAAGTCGACATGACTTTGCATTTCAACTACAGCGGAAACGCTATTCCCGGAATTGACTTTGCGACCATGCCAGACAGTTTATTTATACCTGCTGGGCAAGCAAGTGATAGCATAGAAGTATTGGCATTTGATGATGGAATCGTTGAGCCTAATGATTCTATAATCGTAGATATGCAATCTTTAGTCACACAATGTGCTGCGTATCCGGCTCAGCGAATGATTATATACTTGCGAGACAAAAATCCCGTATCCTCAAGTTCTATAAATGTCACGGGCACTGATTCCATTTATTGTCCAGGAGATACAGTCCGGTTTAACGCCTCCTTTACTGGAGGGGAAGGAAACCTGCATGGCTGGTGGGAAGATGATACGCTGGCACCTCTGAATAGGCTTGTACAGCCCTATCAATCTACCATATATTATTTCCACGCAACAGATGAGTGCGGTTCGGATACGGCAACAGACAGTATTACCATCTTCTTGGTAGATTATATCCCTATGAATACCCTAGGAGATACCATTAAGATTTGCCGAGGCGATACTGTTGGAATGCTTGCACGTTATGAAGACGGTAAAGCTCCATACGATGTAATTTGGGATGATGGCACCATAGGAGATTATAAAATAGACGTGCCAGCGCAAGACAGTACGTGGCATACGTTTATAGTTACGGATGCTTGTGGTCAAATCGCTTATGATTCTGTATTGGTTTGGATGGTACCAGATCCTTCAGCTGGGTTCAACTTTGTAAACGATCCAGGTGTTCCATTTAAAGTGAATTTTACAAACACCAGTATTAATGGTGTGCATTACACCTGGGATTTTGGAGACGGCACCACGAGCAATGATACAACACCGTCTCATGTTTACGATAACCCTGCAGAATACATGGTTACACTTACTATAGTGTCTGCAGATGGTTGTATGGATTCGTACACCACAATTGTAAAAGTGGAAACAGATTTTTACCTCTATGTGCCAACAGCTTTTACACCTGATGGTGATGGCATTAATGAGTATTTTGAAGTGCAGGGAATAGGTTTTGAATCGTATGAAATTAGAATTTTTAACCGCTGGGGCGGGGAGGTGTTTTACAGTGATGACATTACTATTTCTTGGGACGGGAATATAAAAGGCAATCCTGCACCGACCGGAGTATACGCGTATACCATCTTTATCAAAATGCCTTTAGGCGATTTTGATGAAAAGAAAGGTACTCTGACGCTGTATAGATAATGAATAAAATGAAATTAAAAAGCCCTCTCGATGTCGAGCGGGATTTTTAATTTCTTGCTGAAACAGATCTACATAACAACAAGTTTCTCTAAAAATGACTCTGTACCATTGTCTATTCTCAAATAGTAGATACCGGCTTTTAAAGCATTTTAAATACCTGGTTGCGAAAAGTCTGCAGTAGTATTGAAGTTGTAAGCTAAAGTATCGCCAGGTAGAGATACGCCAGTTAAAATCATAGGTTCAGAAACAACAACTCCGTTAATATTATAATTAAAATAAATAGAGTCTCCACTCACAACTTTAGAAGTACATCAAGGTGGATTGTAAGAAATCATCATAGACAAAGTTTCACTCGAGCTTAAATCACATCCACTTTGAAGTGTAGAAGATTCTAGAGTATAAAAATCGTCTGTAAAATTATCTGGCCCTAGACCAACAGCATGCCAAGCCTTTATAACTTGTTCTACTTGATATGCACATGTACCGTATAAATCTACAGCGCTTAAAATTGAGCCGATGCGGGCATCAGAATACTGAGAATTTACGGTGAGGTAATATGCTAGATTTATGTAAGCAACTGCACCGGCAGAATCCATACCAATTTGAGAAACCGCATAAACATCGCCATTGTCGTTCGTGCCTGTGCCGCCTTCATAAAGTAAATAGTACCAATAATTTTGTACGCCACTGTTTATGTGAACACCACCATTGTCAAAAGAACCAGACTCCCAATTCTGTCCTTTGTACGTATCAGGCTGGTTTTCACTTTTCGGATTGGCCATATCTCTCAGTACAAAATTTGCCGTACCCATATCCCAACTCGATGTAGCTGGCCCTTGCGCATAAAACTCAATGGCGGTTCCAAAAATATCACTAAATGATTCGTTGAGTGCTCCAGGATCATAGGCGTAAACCAAATTGGCTGTGTATTCAGTCACACCGTGCGCTAGCTCATGCCCTGCAACATCAATATAAGTAAGCGGTTATTGTTGCCATCACCGAATTGCATAAACTGTCCGTACCAACTTGCGTTGAACCAATTTACATCTACATGAACATAGCCTAATATTTGGCTATTTTGATTGTCGTAACTTTATGTGTTGTGTTTCTTATCAAAATAATCGTAAGTCATTTGTAAGCCCCAATACGCATCTGTAGCAGCCTCGTTCATTTGAGCATTGGCATTGTTCCCGTAATTATTGCTGTCTGTAAATTCAATAGCATTTGCGAAATTGGAAGTATTGTTTGCGTTTAGAATATGAATGCCATTTCCGCGTGTTTGGTCGTATAGTCTAAATTCAGTCGGGTTGATAGAATCGGTAAAAATATCGCGAGTGCCGCTGTAGCGTGTTTCAGCAGTTCCGAAAGCCGAACCAGAATGGCACCTTTCTATGGTAAAGTTAATCGAGCCATCTAGGGCATCAACAAAAACAGTTTTATGATTGTGCTCGCCATCTCCATAAATATCTAATTTATAGTTTAGACTGTAATTCGCAGCTTTGTTTGTATAGCCTTCACTTGCTCATACAAGTTCGTTTTCTGGGTAGTAAGTTGCATTAACATCGTTATGTATTTCTTTCAACTTACTTTCCATTTCTGGGATTTCCCAATAGTAATTTTTAGCGGGCACTTCTTGTTTTGCTTTTTGCAGTGCTTTAATAAATGAAACCGTTGAGGTGTAAGATCCTTCAAAATCTTTAACCCAATGCCCATTAATCGTGGTGATGTAACCTGCTTTTTCATGTAATATGACGATAGCACCTTCTATAGGGAAACCCATATAATGCTGTTGGTATTTTGTGTGTGTCATGCCTATTTCATCGTTAAGTACTTCAATAACTTGCAATTGGTTTTTTTCTAAAAGACCAAGAATATCAAGTTTATGCTCTTGAAAATAGTCGGCTGTAATATTAGAGTTTGGTTGCAGCCAAGTCCCTTCTGTGTTAAGCCTATTAAAACTTACGTCTTGTGAAAAGGCAAAACCAAAAAAGATCATGCAAATGATAATTAATTTATAGCGCATAGCTTTTTTTACAATTGTTGTTTAACCCATAAATGTAACTGAACAGAGCGTTGGTTTCAGGTTAAATAATTAACGTTAAGGTTGGAAATCTGACGTACAAAATCTCTGTTACTCGTAAGAATACACGCTTTGCTAGAGCCCTTGTCTCTTGGCTAATAAATTTGTAGATAGAGTTACAAATACCACAATGGAAATTGAACTCAACGGCATTAATATGGCAGAAACTACGGGACTCAATTGATTGGTTGCAGCGAAGTAAAGCCCTACTAAATTATAGGAAAAACTAAAAAAGAAGCTCCATTTTATTACCAATACGCTCAATTTAGAAAAGTTCAGGAACTTGTCAATTTTCGAAAATGAAGATGCATCAAGAATACCATCGCATGCAGGGGAAAAGGCATTTACATCTTCAGATATACTAATGCCGAGATTAGATTGTTTTAAAGCACCAGCATCGTTTAATCCATCCCCAAACATAAGTACCCGCTTGTCTTTTTCTTGTAAGGCTTTTATGTACTCAAGTTTGTTCTCTGGGCGCTGATTAAACAGCAAGTCTGTTTCTTTTGTGAATATGTTTTTCAGCACCGTTTTTTGCCCGTCAGAATCGCCAGAGATAAGTGCTTGATGGTAATTTGAAAGTGAAGAAATTAGTTCTTTAACACCTTTACGGTAAGGGTTCATCAATATGAAATACCCGATTGGATTGTCATCTTCGGCATAGTGCACTAAAGTTTCATTCATATTGGCGGTTGCAGCTTTACCGATAAATTTAGCCGACCCTAATTTTATTTCTGTGTTGCCATCAATGGCAATTATGCCGCTACCAGTTACTTCTTTGAAATGTATTAATTCTAAGGTTTGGGCAGGGTATAGGTGCTTGTAAACAATTCGGCTTAACGGATGATTGCTTTGTCGTGTTAAAGACTTAATCCGATTAATTTGTTTGGCAGACAATTCAGCGCCTTTCCAAACGATATCATGGCCACCACTTTCGGTTATAGTCCCAGTTTTATCCCAAACAATTTGATTGATACTCGCCATGTTTTCTATGGCATCCGCATTTTTAATGTAGAGTTTGTTTCGTCCAAAAATGCGTAAGGTATTGCCCAAAGTAAAAGGAGCAGAAAGTGCTAAAGCGCATGGGCAGGCCACTATAAGAATTGCGGTGAATACGGTAAACGCAATGTTTGGATCTTTTAAATACCAATAGAATGCGGCCGCACTTGCAATTAAAAGAATCGCAAAAGTGAAGACATGACTAATGCGATCAGTTATGTTTTTGAAAAGTTGGCCTTGCTCTTTATCAAAAACTTCATGATTCCAGAGTTGCGTCAAATAACTTTGATCAATTGGTTTTATAACTTCAAGTTCTATGGCTTCACCATTTTGAATTCCGCCCGCAAATATTTTATCACCACTTTGTTTTCTAACAAGCGTTGCTTCTCCTGTTACAAAGGAATTATCAATGTAGGCTTCCTTAGATATTAAAATGCTGTCGGTGGGGATGAGCTCTTCGTTTCGTATTAAAATGCGGTCTGTGGCTTTTAAATCGCCTACTTGAATACTCTCCTCTTTTCCTCCTAAACGGGTTACTGCAACGGGGAAGTACGATTTGTAATCTCTATCGAATGAAAGCGAGTCGTATGTTTTGCGCTGAAAGAATTTTCCAAGCGTTAGGAAGAATACTAAACCAGCTAAAGAATCGAAAAAGCCAGGGCCTGTATCTGATATAACTTCATAGACACTTCGCAAGAATAGCACGCTAATCCCAAGTGCGATAGGCACATCAATATTTATGTACTTCCGCTTTAAGCCTTTGTAAGCCGATGTGAAATAATCTGAGGCAGAATAAAATACAACTGGAACACACATACCTAGCATTAACCACCTAAAAAAAGGAAGGAAACGCTGCAATGTAGAGTCGCTGTAGTCAAAGTATTCGGGCAAGGCCATAATCATAACATTGCCAAATGCGAAGCCAGCAATGCCAAATTTATAAAGAAGTGTCCTGTCTTTTTGCTTTTTATCCTTGTTCGTATCTTCAAGACTAATCAACGGTTCATAGCCAATCGATTCTAATAAGACAGCAATCTCTTTTAGGCTAATTTTCTCATCCTTAAATGTAATATGGGCTGATCTTTTCGGAAAATTGACTTGACACGATATGACGCCAGCATGCAGTTTGTTCAAGTTCTCTAAAAGCCAAATACAGCTGCTGCAGTGAATTGCTGGAAGAAATAGACGAACAACAGAAATGCCATCATCAGAGAAATCAAGAATCTTTTCAATTATGTCTAGATTATCTAAATAGTCGTAATTTTTCTTATTGTTTTTAAGTTGAACTCCAGGAGAGCTGTTCAAATTGTAAAAATTTTCCATGTCATTAGACTGCAAAATCTCAAAAACCGTTTTACAACCAAGGCAACAAAATATTTTATCCTCTAAAGAAATAGAGGTATCATTGCAGTTATTACCGCAGTGGTAGCAGTTTATGTCCTTTGATTTTTGTTGCATCTGTTTCGCAAAAGTCTTTTGTATAGGAGTTTAAAGTATGACAATTATCATATTTAAATAAATGAATTTTCAGCAACTTTGCTGACGTATATTGGCACAGCTATTATGAATAAGGAAGTCCCACCTCTCACTTGTATGAATTGCGTTACAAAGGAGTTTTCTACCTTTAGCAATATTGACTCAACAACGCTTACAGAAATGACAGATGTTAAAACATGCGCATTTTTTAAGAAGGGTCAAATCATGATGCACGAAGGTTCAAGACCTAACGGTGTATACTGTATTTATTCTGGAAAAGCAAAACTATTTAGGTTAGGTACCGAAGGTAAAGAACAAATTATTCGCTTTGCCAAAGAAGGTGATTTAATTGGGTATCGCGCTTTGTTGAGCAGTGAGCAGTTAAGCGCAAGCATTCAAGTGCTTGAAGACACACACGCTTGTTTTATTCCACGTTCTGAAATGTTCAAGATGATAGAAATCAATTCTAAATTTTCTCTTGAGGTAATGAAAATGGCTTGTCACGAGCTGGGTGAAGCTGGGAGGTTGATTACCAATTTGGCTCAGAAAACGGTTCGTGAAAGATTGGCTGAGGTTTTATTGCTTTTAGTTTCGACGTTCGGGACAGATGAAAATGGAAACATTGATGTTTCACTAACACGCGAGGAAATAGCAAACATAGTTGGAACAGCGACTGAGTCTGTTATTCGCTTACTGTCTGAGTTCAAAGATGACGAGTATATTGTTTTAAAAGGGCGCAAGATTAAGATTATGAATAAGCCCGCCCTAGCCAAAGTAGGTCAGGTTTTCGATTAAGACGCTGTCATTTTCATTTTTCAATTCTGTGCTTTATTACATTTGAGCCAAGCGGTTCAAATTGATTTCAACACGAAAAATAATTCATATTGACATGGATGCGTTTTACGCATCTGTAGAGCAACGCGACAATCCCGAATTGAGAGGGAGGCCGATTGTTGTTGGCGGAAGTAAAGAGCGCGGGGTGGTAGCAGCTGCTAGTTACGAGGCCCGAAAGTTTGGAGTGAAATCTGCTATGCCTTCGGTTACCGCAAAGCGGCTTTGTCCAAACCTCATTTTTATCTATCCAAGATTTGATGTTTATAAAAGTGTTTCAACTGAAATACGAGAAATCTTTCATCGTTACACAGATTTAATAGAACCCCTTTCTTTAGATGAGGCCTACTTAGATGTAACGGAAAATAAAATTGGTCTACCGAGCGCAACGCTTATTGCAAAATCTATTAAGTCCGCTATAGCGAAAGAGTTAAATTTAGTCGCTTCTGCAGGGGTTTCGTATAACAAGTTTTTGGCAAAAATAGCGAGCGATGAGGACAAGCCAAATGGGCTTTTCGTAATTACCCCAGATGAAGCAGAGGCTTTTATAAATATGCTTCCGATTCGCAAATTCTTTGGGGTTGGAAAAGTGACTGCCGAGAAAATGAATGGTTATGGAATTTTCTTTGGTAAAGATTTAAAGCGCTATTCTCTTGAACAATTATCTAATTGGTTTGGGAAATCTGGGGCCTATTTTTACAGCATTGCTAAAGGGTTTGATGACAGAGCTGTAAATGCAAATCGTATTAGAAAGTCCATTGGGGTTGAACGAACTTTTGAAAGTGATGTTACGGATAGAACAAAACTACAAGAGATTATAACAGATATATCTAAAATAGCATTTGACCGTTGCACACGTTCAAATAAATTTGGGAAATCACTTACGTTAAAAATCAAGTTCAATGATTTTACCCAAATCACAAGAAGTAAAACTGAACCAACATCTATTTCAACCCTTCAAGAAATAGAAGAATTAGCATTAGCTTTGTTAGAGCAGGAAGAAAAATTAAAACCCATCCGGCTCATGGGAGTAACGCTGTCCAACTTCCCAGAAGGAAACGAAACGATACAGTTGACATTAGAGTTTTAGGCATCTCTTTTTCTTGTTTGCGCGTCTACAGCTGCCATCGTGGCGATGTTTACAATTTCTCTTACAGAGCTACCCATCTGCAGCACATGTGCAGATTTTTTCAAACCTATTAGCATTGGGCCAATTGCTTCTGCAGAACCAAAACCTTGTAACATTTTATAAGCGATGTTGCTTGCACCTAGGTCTGGGAATATGAAAATATTTGGCCTGTTTCCAACTAAATCACTAAAAGGAAAGACTTCTTCGAGCAAGTTGTTATCGAGAGCGAAATTTGCTTGCATTTCACCGTCAACAACCAATTCTGGATGTATTTCTTTAAGTCTCAAAGTTGCTTCATGCATTTTAGTAGGCGTTGCTCCTTTGTGCGAACCAAAGTTTGAATAGGAGAGTAACGCAATTTTCGGCTTCAAATTGATTCTACGCACAGCCTCAGCAACATTTCGTGCAATCTTTACAATGTCTTCGGTTGTGGGCTCCTCATTAATTGTGGTATCGGCAAAAAACAATGGACCGCGCTTCGAAAGCATGATATACATACCTGCAACTTTGGTAATATGTTCTTCTTTTCCAAGAATTTCAAAAAGTGGTTTCACACCTGTAGAATACTTTACAGTTTGGCCAGTGATGAAACTGTCTGCATCGTTTAGCTCAACCATCATTGTTCCGAAATAATTGCGCTGGCGCATTAATTTTCGTGCTTCAAATAGAGTTACACCTTTGCGCTGACGTTTGGCGAAATAGTGCTGGGCATAAACCTCTGCTGTTTCTTTTTCATTTCTTGGATCGACAATTGTGTATTCGTCAAACTCTAATTGGTATTCTTCTATTTTCGCTTCAATATCGTCTGTGTGTCCTAATAGAATAGGGTGTAAAAGACCTTCCTCAGAACAAATTTGTGCAGCTTTTAAAACTTTAAAATGATCGCCTTCCGCAAAGACAACACGCTGCACATGCTCTTTGGCTTTCTGCATTGCAATGCGGATGAACTTGTCATCTCTTCCCAACCTATTGAGTAATTCTTCTTCGTACTTGTCCCAATTTTCAATTGGACTTTTTGCAACGCCACTGTCCATAGCTGCTTTTGCGATAGCGGGTGCAACGGTGGAAATTAAACGTGGGTCAAATGGTTTCGGAATAATATATTTTTCACCAAAACTTAGGTTGGCTTTGTTGTATGCTAGATTCACAATTTCTGGAACAGGCTCTTTGGCGAGTTGAGCAATTGCGTTAACAGCAGCAAGTTTCATTTCTTCATTTATAGAGGTCGCACGCACATCTAACGCACCCCTAAAAATAAACGGAAAACCAAGCACATTGTTCACCTGATTAGGATGGTCACTTCTTCCAGTCGCCATGATTATGTCTTTACGAGAACTCATGGCATTTTCATAAGATATCTCGGGATTTGGATTTGCTAAAGCAAATACTATGGGCTTTTTAGCCATCGTTTTTACCATGTCCTGCGTCAATATATCAGCTCTAGATAGGCCGACAAAAACATCGGCTTCTTTAATGGCTCCAGCTAAGTTTTTCAAATTTGTCTTTCGCGAAAATTCTTGTTTTTCTTCAGATAAGTTTTCACGGTTATCGTTAATTACCCCTTTACTGTCAACCATTAACAAGTTTGACGGTTTTACGCCTAAAGAGATGAATAATCGCGCGCATGAAATTGCACTTGGTCCTGCTCCGTTGAAAACGACTTTTACTTTACCGATTTTCTTTTTTGCCAACTCTAAAGCATTTAGCAAAGCAGCACCAGAAATTATTGCCGTGCCATGTTGATCATCGTGCATAACCGGAATGTCCAGCTCATCGCGCAAGCGCTTTTCAATATAAAAACAGTCAGGGGCACTGATGTCTTCAAGGTTTATACCACCAAAAGTGGGAGCGATAGTTTTAACTGTTTCTACGAAACGAACCGGGTCTGTAGTGTCTAGCTCTATGTCAAAAGAATCGATGTCCGCAAAGACTTTGAACAGTACGCTCTTTCCTTCCATTACAGGCTTTGATGCCATGGCACCGATATTCCCAAGACCTAAGACTGCAGTACCGTTAGAAATTACGGCAACTAGATTTCCTTTGGCAGTGTAGCGGTATGCATTGGCTGGATCTTTTTGAATTTCCAGACATGGTTCTGCCACCCCAGGGGAGTAAGCGATAGACAAGTCTCTTTGACTGTTAGAAGGTTTTGTTGGAATGACTTCGATTTTCCCTGGTCTACCAGATTCATGGTATTCCAAAATATCCTTCTTTCTAATTCTATCTGCTTTCATATCCAATTTTACTAGAGTTAACAAATGTAAGACTTATACAAATGAGGCTAAATAATTACGAAAGGGGGCAAAGATTAACGGCTTTTTTTGACTGATAAATGTCATTTACTGCAAGGTAGACTCCAATTACTTTTGAAACAATAATTTAATAGAATTAAAATTGAGTTTAATAACATCAACTTTCGAAAAAGCATTCGGCAACAATTATCCAGAATTGAGACAGTTGTTAGTTGAATTTGGAGAAGTTAAAAGTTTCAAAAAAGGAGATTTTATTATTTCAGAAGGTGAAGCTGCTCAAGGATTTTATTGGGTGTTGAAGGGGGGTGCTAAGGTTTCAATTCAGACAAAAACTAAGAAAGAGCAGATTGTTACGTTTCTTTCCCCTGCAGATTTTGTTGGCATTTCTGCTGTTATGGAAAAACACTTACACAACAAAAGTGCCTTTGTATTGAGTGATGAAGCGGAAGTACTATTTATTGCTCAACAAGATTTTTATACTTTTCTGCAGCGTCACCCAAAGGTCGTTCTGCCTTTATTAAAGCACATTGAAGAAAAGATAGAGCGTATTGAAAAGAGAGCCGCGCAAATTATGCGCACGACTATTGAGCAGAGACTTGTGTACGTTTTTATCATGCTTCAAAAGAAGTTTGGCTGCGATGAAAATGGGTTTTTAGAGTTTCAATTGTCACCCAAGGACCTGGCCAATTTTATTGGAACAACACGCACAACTGTATATCGCGTGTTAAGAAAGCTTCAAGAGAATCATATTGTAAACTCTGACCATAAGCGGGTTCAAATCCTTGAATCAAATAGACTTCAGGAAATGTTAATTCAACACGCAACTTAAGTTCTAATACAAGAATTGGTTAAAAGGAAAACGCTTTGCATAAATAGGCGCAGCCACCTTGTATAATTTGGTGCGCAACTCTTGGATGTTGTCTTTTTCTGTGGCAGAAATAAAAACACAATTCCCCTCCATTTTATTCATCCATGTTTTTTGCCATTCGTAAATCGAGAAGTTCTTTTCCGTGCGTTCATTTATCAAATCCAGCTCATCATATGGCTCAGAGGTATAAGCATCAATCTTGTTAAAGACCATAATTGAAGGCTTATCGATACTTTCAATTTCTGTCATGATCTTATTTACACTTTCTATGTGTTCTGTAAAATTCTTGTGAGAGATGTCTACAATGTGCAGCAATACATCTGCTTCTCGCACTTCATCAAGTGTTGACTTAAATGACTCAACAAGCTGTGTTGGAAGTTTGCGTATAAAACCAACGGTATCACTTACTAAAAGGGGCAGATTATCCACTTGAATTTTACGAACAGTAGTGTCTAAGGTGGCAAACAGTTTATTTTCTGCCAAAACATTTGATTTACTCAACAAGTTCATCAGAGTAGATTTTCCAACGTTTGTATAACCTACTAGAGCAACGCGTACAAGTTTGCCACGGTTGCTACGTTGAGTGGCCATTTGCTTGTCAATCTTCAACAGCTTCTGCTTTAAAAGAGAAATTTTTTGTTGAATAATTCTTCTATCTGTTTCAATTTGAGTCTCCCCAGGGCCCCGCATTCCAATTCCACCTTTTTGTCTTTCAAGGTGTGTCCACATTCTTGTTAAGCGCGGCAAAATGTAGTTGTATTGCGCCAGCTCTACTTGAGTTCGAGCATAGCTTGTTTGGGCGCGACTCGCAAAAATGTCTAAAATTAAATTGGTTCTGTCTAGAACTTTCATTTCAAACAAACGCTCAATATTTTTTAGCTGTGAAGGGGTAAGCTCGTCATCGAAAATAGCAAGATCGATGTCATTTTCAATAATATATTTTTTTATCTCATCCATTTTTCCTGGACCCAAAAAAGTCTTAGGATGAGGGTGGTCTAGTTTTTGTGTGAATCGCTTTGTTGGAAGAGCGCCAGCGGTAGTGGTTAAGAATTCAAGCTCATCTAAATATTCGTGGCTTTTTTCTTCATTTTGCAGTTGATGAATGATTCCAATCAAAACTGCTTTTTCCTTTTTAAGGCTCTTCTTTTTTGTTTCTATCATTCGTAACCCTTAAAGAATTAGCCCAACCAAGCTTGCCAAGGAATTCTTATGAGAATGAGAAACAAGGCTATTGCGTAAAAGATGCTGATGCGTTTTGCTTGCGCAGACCCGCTTAATTTTTTTGATCCGATATAGCCAAGTGTTATAAATACAATTGCGATAATCATTGTTAGAGGGTGTTCTACAAAAGACATCCTTAAATCGCTGTCGCTAATGATTGTTTTCATGGCTCCTTCTTGACTAAAAACAGCGGTAGCTCTTTCACCTAAAAACAATACAAATATTCCAACTAAAAGTTGAATATGACTTAAAATGAATGTCACTTTTGTAAATGTGAACATCATTTTACTTGCTTGCTTATTGCCTTGCCATGCTATTACGTTTCCAAGAATTGAAGCGATAAGTAGTATTAGTAGCAAATAAGGTAAACCTGAGTGTAGATGTAATATTCCTGTGTTCATATTGCATATAAAATTTGCGTCAAAAATAGGTATTCAGAAAAAGACAAGCATTATAAGTTTAGAAATACTAAATGGCTTTTCGCTTATTAGTGAACGAACCAATTGTAGATAGAAATTTCGAACACAATGGAAGTCTCTAGTATGAAAATTAGCACACTGGAAATGAACGCCAATTAATTAATCCTAGTCCTAAAACATACTTTTTCTTCATTATTTTTTCTGACACGTTCAACTTGTGCGTACTCATTTTTTAAATCCAATACCGCAAGATTAGATGCTTTAGATTTTTCAACTAAGGTGATTTTCTATGAATACTCCTCTTAAAGAAGAGCATTTGCTTCTATTAGAGCTAGTTGAAACGTATTAAAGCGAACCGCAATGAGTATAGGTAATACATGGTCTGATTTCAATTTGTTAAATTAGGTCGTAGTTCAATTAAGAAAAACTAACCCAATGAATAATTGCTAGACATTGCCGAAGAGATACTGTTAAGTTTTTAATGCTCAAAATAAAATCAAGTACTATATTAAATAAAAATGCCACCGTTGGGTGGCATTTAATATTATATCACTAGCATAGCGTCTCCATAACAAAGGAAACGGTACTTTTCTTTCATTGCTACTTTGTAGGCTTTCATCAATTTATCGTGACCAGCAAAAGCAGAAGTCATCATTAACAAAGTTGATTGTGGCGGGTGGAAATTTGTCACCATCGCATCAGCAATTGTTACTCTATACGGAGGGAAGATGAACTTGTTTGTCCAACCTTCAAATGGTTTTAATGCACCACCAGTCGTCATAGTACTCTCCATGGCTCTTAAGGTAGCTGTGCCTATTGCACATACCTTCTTTTTATTTGCGCGAGCCTTGTTTACTAAATCAACAGTGCTCTGATACACTTGGTATTGCTCACTGTCCATTTTGTGTTTAGATAAATCTTCAACCTCTACAGGTCGGAATGTACCCAAACCAACATGGTGTGTCAATTCAGCAAAATCAATTCCTTTAATTTCTAAACGCTTAACCAAGTGCTTGCTGAAGTGCAAACTTGCAACGGGAGCTGCAACGGCACCCTCAACGCTAGCGAAAATAGACTGATATCTTTCCTCGTCTTCTGGCTCAACTTCGCGGTTAATGTATTTGGGTAAAGGAGTCTCTCCTAAATCTTCTAACGCTTGGCGGAAGTCTTCATACGAGCCGTCAAACAAGAAGCGTAGAGTTCTACCTCTTGATGTAGTATTGTCAATAACTTCAGCAACAAGACTGTCGTCTTCACCAAAGTAAAGTTTGTTTCCAATTCTAATTTTTCTAGCTGGGTCTACAAGCACATCCCAAAGGCGGCTTTCCTTATTGAGTTCTCTTAACAAGAACACTTCAATTTTAGCTCCAGTTTTTTCTTTGTTACCCCACATTCTAGCAGGAAAAACTTTGGTGTTGTTTGTCACCATAACGTCACCTTCGTCAAAGTAGTCTTTAAGGTCGGTAAACATTTTGTGTTCTATCTCGCCTGTTTCACGGTGTAAAACCATTAAACGAGATTCGTCTCGGTGATAAGTTGGATGCTGTGCTACGAACTCCTGTGGCAGGTCGTACGTAAAATTAGAAAGTTTCATTTTCATAGCTTACGGGCTTTGAAATTGTTAAAAAATAATCGAGGGGCAAATGTAAATTTATTTTCAAACCCTCAATTGCTGAATTTGCTATTAATTAAAGCGATAAATGAAAGGTTTTTCCGCAATTTTAATCTAAGCCCAAAAGGAAAACTTATGGGACTGGATTTAATGGAGGTTTTAGATAAGGAACGCTCAAACCGTTGGAAATCGGAAAAAGTGAATCATCTTTTAAATGAATCGTTACGTCAAGATGAGATTCTAACAAATGCAATAAAGCAAAGAGAGTTATCGGAAGACATTGAGGACGATGCGTTGAGCCAAAAAATGATTTATGAACTTGAAGAAATCAAAAAGGTATGCGTTGACTATCGACTACGATTTTTAGATGCCAAACTTTTTAAAGGTGATATCCCATTAGAGGTGTTATTGAATATGCGCAACTTGGAAGAAGAAATGAAAGCCCCTTTCAAGTCCTTTAAAATAGTGGCTCCTGCAGAACTTTTTAAGCTGGTTGAAAAAGATAAAGATCCGATTCTTTTTGGGCAGCTGTCAGATAATAAATATTATTTCATTGGTAAATGGGGAAAGGACATGAGTTCCATGCGTAAATGGCTAGTATATCCTTTTAGAGATATCTCAACATTTATAAAATCTATTTTCATACTCACTGTGCTGATATCTTTCAGTCTTCCGTCAAGTTGGATGGTGACTTCAGCCGAAGAAAGTAGTTTTAGTATTCGGATGGTTTTGTTTTTTTATGTGTTGTTCGCAACTACTGCTTGGTCCATTTTATATGCATATCCAAGAGTGAAGAACTTCAATGCGAACTTGTGGAATAGTCGATTTTTCGATTAGGCTTCCCAGTCTGTAACCAACGTTGCGTCTTCAACGTTATAGTTGCCAATTTTTGTTCGCCTTAAGGCGGAAAGGTAACTGCCGGAGCTCATGGCTTTGCCAAAATCATGCGCTATAGAGCGTATGTACGTTCCCTTTGTACATGCAATACGAAAGTGGATTTCAGGTAAATCGATTTTGGTAACCTCGAATGCATCGATGCGAACAGCCCGCTTTTTAATTTCGACCTCTTCACCTGCTCGGGCATATTCGTACAACGGTTTGCCATCTTTTTTTAAAGCAGAAAAAATAGGCGGAGTCTGCATAATGTCGCCTTTAAACTGTTCGGTGGTTTGAAGAATTAGCTCATCATTAACATGACTGTAATCTGGATTCTCAATGAATGGGCCTTCGCTGTCGTATGAGGCGCTAACCGTTCCAAGCTTTATGGTTCCAGTATATTCCTTGTCTGTATCTTGAATGCCTTGGATTGTTTTGGTTGCTTTTCCAGCGCAAACGATTAGTAATCCAGTTGCCATTGGGTCTAAAGTGCCGGCATGCCCAATTTTGATTTTTCGGATGTCAAACTTTCGTTTGATGGCGTGTTTCATTTTGTTCACCGCTTGAAATGAAGACCATTCTAAAGGCTTGTCAATTAAAAAAACTTGGCCAGCTTGATATTCTTCTAGAGAAAGAGACATTTAAACAATAGAGTAAATGGAAACGAAAATGCCAACAGCAAAACAGTAATAAGCGAAATATTTGAGTTTCGCTTTTTTCACCAATGCAATCATCCAATTACAAGCAAAAAGGCCGCTGACAAAAGCCGCAACAAAACCTAAAGTTAAAAGAGGAAGTGAGATTTCCAATCCACCACCGCCAGTTTCGTAAATATCTTTTATGTCTACTAAGTTCTTGCCGATAATTAAAGGGAGCACCATTAAGAACGAAAAACGTGCAGCTTTTTCTCTGTCAATTCCTAAAAGCACCGATGTTGAAATAGTTGCTCCAGAGCGACTGATACCTGGTAAAATAGCAATGGCTTGGGAAATCCCGATAATAAGAGCTTCTAGAACACCAACTTTTTTTTCTGTTTTTTTAGCGCGGTCTGCCAAGAAAAGAAGCAGACCTGTTATAACCAACATTGCACCAACTAAAAGCACTTCACCATCAAAAAGGGATTCTATTTGATCTTTAAACGCAAGCCCAATAAAGGCAGCGGGAATCATAGAAACAATCACATAAAGTGAAAACCTTGTTTCATCATTCCATTGGAATTTAAGCAGACCTGAAATGATTTGGAGTATGTCCTTACGGAATACAACTATAGTACTCAAAGCTGTTCCACCATGCACAATAACATCGAAAGTAAGGCTGTCTTTTGCGGCTAAATGCAAATCGAAAAGGGCTTTGCCCAATTCTAAATGACCACTGCTACTTACCGGTAGAAATTCAGTAAACCCTTGAATCAATCCAAGGATTAGTGCTTCAATCCAACTCATTACTCAGCGCTTTCTTCAGGCTTAGTCATAATCGCAAAGATCTCTACGATAAAACCTGCAAGAACAAAAATGGGCGCTACAATGATGCGTGTTGAATTGAAAATTTCTGGGTTGAAAACGTTTGGGTTGTCACTTCCACCGCCAGACATTAAGATGAAACCGAAGGCGATTAAAACCAATCCTACGATGAGTAGAATAAAGTTTTTCTTTCCGAATAAAAATGTTGTTTTCATGTGCTACTGTTTAAGTCAGACTAAAAATGAATCTCGTCTGTATTAAGATTTAAATATTTGTTTACCGCAACTAAAGTACTTACCCAGCTGATGATCATTCCTAAAAGTACCATCACCCCGGCCGTGATTCCTAAAACTGCTGTTTCTTCAATGGTTATAAATTCTGGTAAATACCGTTGAACTACGAGTACCAATCCCGAAAGGATTCCTATCGCAATGATGCTTCCCGTAAAACCAAGTTTTAAGCTTCTAATAATAAATGGCTTTTGGATAAACATGCGCGTTGCTCCAACGAGCTGCATGGTTTTAATCAAGAAACGTTTTGAGTAAATGGTTAAGCGAATAGAACTGTTAATCAATGCAATAGCTATCAAAAGAAACAAGACAGATCCGCCGAGCAGATACGTTACAATTAACTTTAATTTTTCTGTTACAATTTCAATGAATTCAGCATCGTATGCCAGTTCATCAACAATAGAGTTACCCTGTAGCTCTGTTTTTATTTCCTCAAGTTTGGCTTTTTCAACGTATTCGGCTTTCAAGTTAATATCAATAGCATCCGGCAAAGGGTTGCTTCCAAAGAATTCTAAAAACTCTTGATCGAGTTCTTCCTTCATAATTTCAGCGGCATCCTCTTTCGAAATAAATTCAGTTTCTTTTACAAAAGGTGCAACATCCAACTCTTTCATAAATTGACGAATGCTGCTTTGAGAAGCATCATTTTTTAAAAGCACAGTAAAGTTGTAATTTTCTTTTGTGTCTTTTTCCAGTTGTTGCGCCTTCAGGATGATGATAGAGATTAAGCCTAATAAGGTTAAAACCAATGAAATACTCACTATCACGGAGATGTAACTCCCGCGTAAGCGTTTCTTATTAAACTTTTCTTCTGTCTTACTCATGTAGATTTGAATTGCGGCTAAAATAAAAAATAAGCAAGGCGATGAATGCAAAAAGGATGTTAATAGCTTGGGAGCTATTTTAATAGTCAAAAGAGATGTTTAGTCTCTATTCTTCTTGTAATTTTTAAGCATCAAAACAAAACTCACAATGACAGCAACGAGAAAAAATAAAATGGGAAGGCCACCTAGATTAGAGAGTTGTTTTATTCCGTCAATGCCGGAAAAACTGATCATGGTGAACGCAACTAAACCAATAGTAACGCCCCAAATAATTTTTATAAATGTGGGTGTTTTGGTTTGCAAATCGTGTACATCATTCTTTTGACTTAAAGCAGACATGGCTTCAGTGTTAGAATCTGCAGCTGTGACGAACGACAAGAAAATAGCGATTAAAAAAAGTGGGACTACGAATTTGGTATACGGAAGGACTTCTAAGATTTCATACATCACCGATTCCGGCCCCCTGTTATTCAGGCTTTCGACAAGGGTGTTCGTTCCTTGTAATTCGAAATCAATTGCCGTTCCTCCAAAAATGCTCATCCATACAATGGCAAATACGGAAGGGATGATCCAATTGAAAACCATGAATTCTTTGACCGTATATCCTTTTGCAATGCGACCTAAAAACAAAGCGCTAACCGGTGCCCAAGCCATCCAATTCGCCCAATAAAAATTTGTCCAAGAAGCCGACCATTCTGGGGCTTGTTGCGAAACTCCTAGCAAACTCATTTCCATAAAATTGAGAAGGTAATCTTTGATGCCTGTAAAAAGACTTGATACCATTGCTGAGGTTGGACCAGTAATGAGTAGATAAGCTGCTAGAATAAAAAAGAGAATAGCATTGATGCTACTCAAATGTTTTATGCCTTTTAGCAAACCGCTTACCGCGGATAGAATAAATGCAATGACAATTAAAAGTGTCGTTCCACCTAAAAGAATCCAAGTTTTGGAGATGGACGTTAAAAATGAAATTCCTCCACTTAAAGTGAGAATGCCGGCACCAAGCGAAGCTGCCATGCCTAGTACTAAAGCATACAAGCAAATAGCATCGATAACTTTCCCCCAGTTGTTACTGTGACTTTTGGTCAGTGGGAACAACATCGTCTGTAATGAGAAGCTCCTTTTTCGGTTGTAAAAACCAATGGCAAAGCACAACGCGGGAATCGTGTAAATGGCATAAGGGGTGAAGCTCCAATGCAGAAATAAAGTTGAAATGGCAAAACGACCTGCATCTTGCGAATGCGGTTCTGCACCAATAAACTCAGGCGGACCAGAAAGATGGTACAGTGGCTCAGCGGTACCCCAAAATAAAATTCCTGTAGCAACAGTTGTGCACAAAATAATGGAGAACCATTGCCAACGTGTTAGCATTGGAGTAGCGTCTTTGCCGCCAATCCTCATGTTGCGAATTGGGCTTAGGAATACAATAACACAACAAGAAACCATGACCAATGTAACGAGACTGAACATTCCAGCAAATGAGTTTAAAACCCAAGCATTCAAACCATTTACAATTTGCACAAAATCTTCAGGAAAAAGGAGACTGATGCTCAGCGCAACGATCAACAAAGAAAAGGGTGGCCAAAAAACAGATGGCCTAAGTTGTTGAATATATGTAGAGAGTTTTTTCAGAAAGCGCATTAAAAGTTAAAAATAACTAACTACGCATTAACCGACATAAAAAATGTTCATCCTCGTCTTGTGCCAAAAGTTCTGCTTTCAACCCATTTTTTATGGCAGCTTTGCTGATGTTTTCAAAATCAACATAGAGCCATGAAAACCAATCTCCTTTTTCGCCTTTGTACTCATATTGGTATTCAATTTGTCCATGGTATTTGCCTTGCGGCAATTCCTCATTGTAGAGGTAAGACACATCGCTCGAGTCAAATAGAATTTGGCCTTTTTTATTGAGCAATGCTTTGAGTTTATTCAAAAGTAACTCCAAACCGGCTAACGATTGACTGAGGCCAATGCCATTCATGAGCAGCAAAAGGGTGTCGTATTTTACCGAAGTGTCTAGATTAAAAATGTTGCCCTCTCTTGCGTTTTGAAGACCGCGCAGTTTCATGGTTTTTACAAGGAGAGGAGAAATGTCTAAGGCTGTAACGTCTTGTTTTAAGTCTTGAAGAATAAGACTGTGAGCTCCAGCTGCCGCGCCAATATCTAGAATTTTTCCACGACAGTGATCTAGGGCAAAGTGCTCTAGTTCTGGCATATTTAGCTTATCGCGGAAATAATATTCAAGCGGCATTTCATCCGGGTCACCATACGTATTATTGATCCAAAGTTTAGATGTTTTATCGCCTTCGAAATAGCTGGAAATGGCCTTGCCTAAAATGTCTTTCATAGCCTTTTAATAACCCATTCCTCTTGCAATCATATTTGCTAAAAAAGGCAACGAGAGCAATAAAGCCAATTGAAATCGGATAATTCCTTTAAATTTTGGTGCTTCTTCCCATGTGAATTCGGTGATGCCATCCGCTTTTAGCTTTTTTAACACTTTGATGAATTGAATGGTTGGATAAATGGACAGTAATCCGGCAACTGTAAAAATGCCGAGCTTAATTAGAAATAGATGGTGAGACCAATAATAGTCACTCGGCTTACCTACCAGGTAGATTCTAGCAAATCCAGTTATGAGCATAACTATTGCACCAATGCCGTACCATGAATCTGCTTTTGCCAAGCGTTTCATTTCTTTTAAAGTCATCTCTTTTGAAATAACCATATTCTCCACAAATAGGGCGATGAATATGATGAGGATGCCTAAAATATGAGTGTATGCTAAAAAGATTTCGCCCATGTTTCTTGACTTTAATCAAGTTCAAATTTAAAAGGAATTAGGATAGTTCAGATTAATTTTAACCACCTCGTCCGCGAAAAGCGGCCGCTCCTCCTCGCAAAGGAGGAGACATGTTGAGTTTAGAATATTTATTGGTTTAAAATAAAACTTGTTCTGCACATTGAATGTCTTCCCCTTTGCAAGGAGAGGTGTCACGAAGTGACAAAGTGGTTAATTCAATATCGAAATTCACATTTAATGGTATGTAGCACATTTGGTAAATGATCAAAAACGAACTGGTTTTCAAAACGAAGGACTTTAAGCCCAAGCTTAGTTAATCGGGACTCTCTTTCTAAATCTTTTTGGTTTTGGATTGACTCAAAATGTCCTTTGCCATCCAATTCAATAATGAGTTTTTCCGAAGGGCAGTAAAAGTCAACAATAAAATTATCGATGCTGTGCTGGCGTCTAAATTTTCTGCTTTTTAATTGGGAACTTTTAAATACTTCCACAGAAAGGATTCTGCCGGAGTACTATTATTCCGAAGTTTCTTTCTTTTGGTTTTTAAATATTTTCGGTTGTGTATTGGCATGAAATCAAGGTAATAATAATTTCATTAATTCTAACCATCTTCCCGCTAACCATCTACCGCTTCGCGCTACTCCTCCTTTCAAAGGAGGAGAGATACGTAATTCAGAACCTTGATTGTAAAATTAATATCTGTTCTGTGCACTAAATGTCCTCTCATTGCAAAGGAGAGGTGTCACGAAGTGACGGAGTGGTTGATTCTTAGTTAATCAAATATCGAAACCCAACATAGGCGCGAATACCTTGGTTGGGCGCATACACATAAGTTGGATCGAAAGAAAGGGCATTTGGATTTTCAGGCGTTGGCACCACCTGTCCATTTTGATCGTAATCTACGTTTTCATCGAAAGGATCATGAGAACGTGCAATACTATTGACTGGCGGTGTATAATTTAATAAATTTTTGATGCCACCGTAAAGTTCAAACCCATTTCTAAAATCTTTGGTGACTTGAATGTTCTGAATGCTCCACCAAGGGGAATATTCATCTCGGTCATCCAAAGGACCAAGCAAAGGCAATCGCATTGGGCCATAGAGGCTGCCTGTATAATCAAGTTTAAAATTTCCTTTTTTGAAAGCGTAAGAGATACTCCATACTGCAGAAAACTTCTCGGTTAAAACAGGTGTTATTTTATCACCATTTTCTGTGAAATACACATCCATTGCAGTAAAACCTGCCAACGCCTTAATGTTTCCATTGATGATCGCATCGAGGTTTACAGAAAATCCTTGCGATACAGAATGTTCAGATAAGTTTTTATAAATGATTTTGTTCGGGTCGGTGTCGTAGTCTGCAATAATTTGGTTGTTGAAATAGGTGTAAAACACACTCGCATCGATACCAAGGTAGTTGTTCTTTTTACTGTAGATTTTTTTGATAAAATTCACATTGGCGTTCCAAGACGTTTCAGGACTAATTTTTCCTATAAATTCCACAGTTCTTGCTCCAGTCAAAGCAGCATGGTCTTCCGTGAAAATGTTCGCAACACGATATCCGTTTCCAACGCTCATGCGTACAATGTGCTTTTGGTTGAATGAGCTCCACTTGTAATTTAGACGTGGCGATAAAATGCTTCCATGTGTTTGATTGTAATCGTAACGCAAACCGACCAACAGTTTGTTTTGCGTGTTTATTGAAAATTCATCTTGAACAAAAATACCAGGGAGCAAGATTTTAGAGGCGGCATTTACGATGTTGGCAGAGTCACCAGTAGAAGTGGCCGTCGTGTTGTCATCGTAGTAGGTATATCGTAAGGCAATGCCGCCAAGTAACTGATGGCGTTGGTGAAGTTCTTTGTGCCACGTTAATTGACCAAATCCTATGTATTGGCTTGCTTGAAAATCTGTTGTGCCATACACCGAGTTTTGTTCATGACCATTAGCGCTGAACTGAAAGTTTACCGTTTCTTTTACAGGTAGCTGATACAAACCAATAGCTTCCCAACGGTTGGTATAAATACTCTCGCCATAGATTTGGTCTCCACCTCTGAATTCTTTTGACCATTGCATTTCTCCACCCCAGCGGTCTTCGTGTAAATAGCGTCCCGCTAGCGTAAATACTTTGTTGTCTTTGCGTTTGAAATTCCACTTATTAAAAATCGAGATTCTGTTTTGCAGCGTTACATCTGTGAAATTATCTCCGTTGTTATCTACAGGGTTGTTGAAGTTAAAGTAGTTGATACCAACTATGGTACTCGCTTTGTTGCCAGCTTGCATTTTCATGCCTAAATCAACATTTAATTCTAGCCAACTTGTACCCATAATATCTGCCGAAAACAAAGGGGCATTATCTGGATTTTTAGTAATGACATTGATAATTCCACCAACGGCTTCCGAGCCATAAAGAGTGGAAGCAGGGCCTTTTACAATTTCTACTCGTTCGATAAGCGATTGGGGAATTCCGGTTAAACCGTAAACTGTAGACAATCCACTGACTATCGGCATGCCATCAATTAACACCATAGTGTAAGGGCCTTCTAATCCATTAATGTGGATATCGCCCGTGTTGCATACGTTACAATTTAATTGTGGACGAACACCGTTTACATTTTGAATGGACTCGAACATGGAAGGCGCTGGGCAGGCTTGAAAAAATGAGGATGAATAAACTTCGATTGGTACAGCGCTTTCTTTTTTTGAAACTTCCTTCATTGTTCCTGAAACCACAACTTCGTCTAAAGCAGATTCACTTGCGATGAGCTGAATTTTTAATTGTGCAGTTGGTACATTCTCATTCAAAACTACGGTCAATGTTTTATCCTGTAATCCAATTAGACTTACACGCAATTGGTGCCTCCCTAAAGGAATGTTCTCAAAAGAGAATTTACCGTCTGCTTTAGTCGCTGAAACATACTCACTGTTTAACAGAACAATTGTCGCAAACTCTAAAGGATTATTCTCAGATTCTATGACACCTTCAATTCGTCCTGTCTGTGCGAGACATGAGAATGAAAAAAGAGTTAGAAAAAAGAATAATGTTTTAGTCATAATTTTTTAAAAGATTGAACAGCAAAAATAAAAAGTTAGAGGAGTCTAACAATGTTTTATTCAATATATGTTTTTAGATTTGAGCACCATTAAAATTTCAACATGGCATCTCAAACAGAAGAGAATTATTTAAAGGCACTTTTACACCTGGTTAACGAGCAAGGCGAAATCTCTGTTACCGAATTAAGTAAACGACTCAAGATTTCATCTCCTACGGCAAACAGCATGATAAAAAAGCTGGCAGTCAAAGGTTGGGTGAACTATAAAAAGTATAAACCTCTTAGCCTCACTGCTAAGGGGAAATTGTGTGCCGCTTTGATTATTAGAAAGCATCGCCTCACAGAAATGTTTTTGGTGGAAAAAATGAATTTTGGATGGGAACAAGTGCATCCTATTGCAGAGCAAATTGAGCACGTAGATTCTGACTTGTTTTTTAACCGTATGGACGAAATCCTGGGCTTTCCTTCTGTTGACCCACACGGTTCACCTATTCCAGATAAAAATGGAGACATTAAATGGAAAGCCTACGATAAATTAAGTGATTGTAGGGCCGGAGATAAAGTGGTGCTGTCGGGATTGATGAATTCATCCACTGATTTTTTAGCGTATTTAAATACGAAGGAATTGGGCTTAGGAACAGAACTCACTATAGTAGGCATAGAAGCATTTGACCAAAACATGCGTGTTAAATATGGCGTGGATAAACATGAAGTTTTTAGCAAAGTTGTTTGCGATAATTTGCTCATAGAAAAAAATTAAAGTTTACCATAGCTGAATGAAAGTCTGCGTTGCGGAAAAGCCAAGTGTTGCCAGAGAGATTGCCAATGTGTTAGGAGCGACTAACAGAAAAGAGGGCTATTTTGAAGGCAATGGCTACCAAGTCAGTTGGACATTTGGACATTTCTGTACCCTTTACACACCTGACGATTATAAGCCGCATTGGAAACGGTGGGATTTAAACACCCTTCCGATGCTCCCAGAAAAGTTTGAGACCAAGTTGATTGGTAATGACGGAGTGAAAAAGCAATTCAACATTTTAAAAGGACTTTTTGACAATGCAGCCTCAGTTATAAACTGCGGTGATGCTGGCCAAGAAGGAGAGCTCATTCAACGTTGGGTTTTAAAACAAGCCAAATATACTGGGCCAGTCGAGCGCCTTTGGATTTCATCCTTGACAACTGAGGCTATAAAAGCGGGTTTTAAAGATTTAAAAAAGGCAGAAGATTACGACCAATTGTATTATGCAGGCAGCAGCCGTGCCATTGGAGATTGGCTTTTGGGTATGAATGCCACAAGGTTGTTTACGCTTAAATATGGAGGAAACAAGCAAGTGCTGTCTATTGGTCGCGTGCAAACGCCAACCTTGGCCATGATTGTGAATCGCCACCATGAAATAGAAAATTTTAAGCCGCAAGCCTATTGGGAATTGCAAACGTTGTATCGCGGAATATTATTCAATAACGAAGAAGGGAAATTCTTTAAAAAGGAAGATGGAGAAAAGCTACTTCAACAAGTAAAAGGCAATCCTTTGACGATTAAAGAAGTTTCCAAAAAGAAAGGAAAAGAAACACCGCCAAGGCTTTTTGATTTAACGAGTCTACAGGTGTATTGCAACAATAAATTTAGCTTAACCGCTGAGCAAACTTTGAAAATTGCTCAAAGCTTATACGAGCAAAAATTTATTACCTATCCTAGGGTAGACACTACTTTTTTACCCGATGATCAATACCCAAAGATTGGAGGAATATTAAAGCAATTGTCGAATTACGCTGAGCTGACTGCGCCTCTGTTGGGCAAGAAAATTAGAAAGTCAACGAAAGTATTTAATGACAAGAAAGTTACAGACCATCACGCGATAATTCCGACTGGAATGCAAGGTGGAATGGCCGCTCAGAATTACCAAGTGTACGATGCCATTACGAAACATTTTATTGCAGCCTTTTATCCAGATTGCTCTGTTTCGAATACGGCAGTGCAAGCAGAAGTTGACTCTGTCGGCTTTAAAGCGACAGGAAAAGAAATTTTGGATGAAGGCTGGCGTGTTGTGTTTGCTTCAAAAATATCGGACGTAAAGTCTAAGAATGAAGAAGCCGTAATGCCCACTTTTGAAAAAGGGGAATCTGGTCCGCATGAACCAAGTTTTACAGAAAAGCAAACAAAGGCGCCACGCACATTTACCGAAGCCAGTTTATTACGCGCGATGGAAACCGCAGGCAAGCAAGTAGATGACGATGAGCTTCGCGATTTGATGAAAGCCAACGGAATAGGGCGGCCGTCTACGCGTGCCAATATTATTGAAACGCTCTTCAAGCGTAAGTACATAAAGCGGAATAAAAAGCAAATCGTTCCAACATCTACAGGAGTCCAATTGATTGGGTTGGTGCAAAACGAATTGCTTAAATCTGCTGAGCTCACCGGTCAGTGGGAAAAGCAATTGAAAGAAATAGAATCTGGAGATTTCAGTGCTTCGCGCTTTATTGCGCAAATGAAAGTAATGGTAGACGACTTGGTTGCTGAGGTACGTTTAGCGAAAAACAAAGCGATAGTTTCTAATCAGCCGGTTGAGGCGAAAAAAGCAGCACCTGCTAAAAAGGGTATTGTAGGCAAAGAATGTCCAAAATGTAAGGAGGGAAGACTTCTCAAAGGCAAAACAGGTTTCGGCTGCAGTCGATGGAATGAAGGCTGTCAGTTTTTATTGCCACTCAAATTTTTAGATAAAAAGATTTCAGATGTGCAGCTCATCAGAATCCTTGAAAAAGGAGAAACTACACTTTTAAAAGGCTTTAAACGCGATGGCGAAAAGGTGAATGGTCATATGAAATTGATGGAAGACTTCACTTTGTCTCTTAAGGAAAAAGTGGAAGAACTCAAAGATGGGAAGCTGATTTGCCCAAAGTGTAAAACAGGCGAAATTATTAAAGGACAATCCGCATTCGGCTGTAACCGATGGAAGGAAGGCTGCGATTTTAAAATGTCTTTCGATGAAGTCCGACAAAAAGCTGCAGGAAAAGAAATGACCAAAACATTGGTGCGCAGTATTTTGAATTCGTAGGAAAACGCACCAATAGTCTTTGTGACGTATGTAATCTTTAATTAAATAAGACTACTTTTTCAATAAATCTATCACCTATCAGGCTAGAGAGCTGAACAATAAACACTCCGCTTTTGTTGATTTCCATCTCAATTATTTGAAAATTATCTTCAATAGGCTTCGATTGAATAACTCTTCCAGTAATGTCAAGAACATCTATACGTGAATAGGAATTACTTCCGCGCAAGTCTATGCCAAGGATTCCAGATTGAGTAAAAATCACTGGGGTAATGCTCTTTATGCCATCTGATCTTTTTTGTAAGATTAAAAAATCATACTCAACCCCAGCGTTGGCGGTTATTTCAATAACTTCATTTTTCAATTCATACAATTTACCAGAACCTTTATCTTGAATAAATTTTGGCTTTGCTCCAATAAAGTCTTCCTGGAGAGATACATTTAATTGAATTTTGCCAGAATTGCTCGTAAGCACAGTAAATGGAAGAGGATACTGGTAATGAGAAGTGCTGTTGTAAGTCAGACTTTGAGATGCATTTTTAATGTAGACTTGAGTAGAATTCCTACTCTTCATTTTTAAATGGTCGAACTCTTTATCGTAATGCTCTGTGGCGCCAAAGAACTCTCCATAATATGCAAAGTCTTTATCTAGATTCGATTCGGCTGAGATTGTAATTTGATTTGAAATTCCATTTGTGTTATTTTTCATTGAGGGCCTCTCCGCTGTTGTTCTCATGGCATCCGTAAAGTTTAAGGTAGATGAAGGTGAAGAAGACGCTTGAACCCAAAATGCTTTTCCTTTAGCTATAAAGTCTGTAGCACCATTTACGCTCGTGGTTGTAACTGGGTTATATGAGGCATACGCAGCTAGATTCGCATCCCAATAATAATACGTAGACGCTAGTTCAATAGGGAAAGATCCATTAGCTTCAACAAGGCTCCATTGCAAAGACGATGGGTAAGGATTGTAAACAAAGTTCCACCCATCTGCCCCGTTTTCAAAGTCAGACCCACTGCCAGAGCTAAATGATAAAGATTGTGCTTGATTTCCGGTTACAATTGGACCAAGTGCATCAATTGTTAATGGGAGTGTAGAAAATGCAGCTCCGCTTGAGCTCCCGCAAAAAATTGATATACCTTGGTTAAAGCTTGAAGAACTTCCTCCAGAAGGTGTTATCCATTTACTTGTACTCGCATTCCATACCCAAATACTTCCTGTAGCATCAGCAGAAAAATTTACGGTATTAAAATCATCTGACAATTCACTTAGGTTACATGTTACGGGCGAAGCAATGTGCCTCATACCATTGGCTCCAGAAAAATACCATTCATTAATAACATTGCCAGAAATTGTTCCCGAACCCACAGCTATTTGGCCATAATCGTTGCTAGTCGTTGCTTTTAAAGTAAGCTGGCCATTCGAAATAATGGTTCCACTGGTTGGGGTTACCATGTCACTAATATTTAATCTGTTTGAGCCATTTAGTGTGATTGTATTAGACCCACTATTAATTTCAAGTTCATCCAAAGTTTGATCACTAGATACATTAAGAGTGTAGTTTCCTGATACAAGTGTGTTGTCAAGAACAACTTTGTCTGTTGAAGACGGAACAAGATCAGTGTTCCAATTGTTAGCATCTGTCCATTCTGTTGTTCCGGCTCCGCCATCCCAAAAGATACTGCAGGGCGCTATTGCTGTCATAATATTTTGAGAACATATTGAAGTTGTTGTGCTTCTCGACATTACGTCATTACCACCAGCTAAATCATTTACAGAAAGCGTTCTATTTTGTGTTCCATTTGAAACTGAATAGTGCATGATAGCTCCGGGTGAAATAACATGTCCTAATTGATGTGCATGACCTAATTCATGTACAGAGACAGATTGAAAGTCATACTGAGTAAACCCGGGTGCAGCTGTGCTATAATTCCAGTTTGTTGCATCATCAAAAACAATGTCTAACTCCTTAACAAACCAGTCAATTCCGCCAGAGCCATCAGAGCAACCAGAAAAACGACTTGTACATCTTCCAAGCACCCCAGAAGGCAATTCGGCACTATTATCAAACCGTATGATATTAATATTATCATCCGCAGCAACGTCAGTAGTAGTAACGGCACCTAAGGTCCAGTTTATTTTTGTTCCGGCACAAGATGTCCAAGAAGTAAATGCTCTTATAAAAGAGGCTTTGGCAGCCGCATCGCTATCAAAATCAGTAAACATTTGCCATGTGTAACCACCAGTTGAATTGTCATCTTGATGCTGGGTTTGGTATGCTTCAGTTCCACTTCCAGGGTCAAATTCGGCATTTATTTGAGCGTAAGAAACAGTTAACGAAGTTGCACTAGTTACAGAGGACGGGTCAGTATTTTCAACTTGAATACTCCCCGTTCCAGCTCTAGATGGGACTTCAACTGTAATTTCAGTGCTACTCCAAGAAATGATCTGAGTTGACAAAACGCCTTTGAAAGTTGCACCTCCATCATCTGCATTTGAAAATCTAACTTGACCAGGTGAAGCACCAAAGTTAGTTCCATTAATGGTTAGTTGTGTTTTGGTACCTGCCGTAACCGTGGTTGGTGTAAAGCTCGTAATAGTTGGCGTTGCCTCTGGCATAGGGCTAACTTCTTGCTCTACAGAAAAAGGTGATACTTCGGTAATACTTTCACGTGTAATTGCAGTAATGGAAGAGTAAAGTAATTGTTCAATGTTATTAAACTGATCGAAAGCACTAGAAGCTTTGTTATTGAGAAGATCGTATTTTACAAAGCCTTGAACACTGGCATAAGGTTCATAAAGTGCAGTATTCAGGTTTTGTTTTGTTGAGATTGAATTGCTCTTCAACATAAAAATACCGACATCTCTATTTCTCAGTTCCAAACTAGGGTGCACCTGTTCTTTTTGAAGTCCAACCGTTCCCCCAGGAGTAATGATTTCAATATGTTCAGTATTGACTTGCCCTTTAAAGGTTTTATAAACTTCAATTTTATTGGCTGTGTAAATGTTAAGCCTATTATCGTCCCAGAACGAGCGTTGGCTAACAACTTTTCCTTCAACAATAAGTTGTGAATTTGAAACTCTAGTGCTAAGAGCAACAGGTGCTAACTCTTGAGAGTGTCCTAAAAATGGAGCTGTAATAAATGACACTATGTAAAGCAAGAATACTAATTTGTTCATCTTAAATTAATGTAAAGTAACCGTCGTTAAATATAGGGCATGCGCTTTATAATCATGTTTTATTTCGAAAATGACGGGTGTAAAAATGATTGATATCACATTAATAGCCTTCAAAACTTACATTTCTTGAGTTTTAGATACTAAAAATTTGAAGTGCTTTTTTACATCAATTTGTTTTGGCTGAAATTCACTCTAGCTAGGTTCGTTAAAATCAAATACGGATTTAGTTTAAAGGGACCTTTCGTTATACTATTAACGATTATGCTATTTTCGTTAGTTCCATAATAGATTATATACATGGCCCAATTACTCAAACGGTTTACTTTCATTATATCCTTTTTTTTACTTACGAGTAATGCGCTTACCGCACAAATTACCTTAGTCGACAGTACTTCAACAGATAGGCCAACAGCAATTCCGGTTGTGAGTATTAACGCGAGAATTGAACTCACCGGAGAGAAAATTAAAAACATTGAGAAGCGTACTCGTCTGACTAACTCAATTGTAAATATTGATACAGCAGTACCTCATTTTGAGGAGGATATAGACCTTCAAGTCATAGCCTACGAAAACTTTAAAAAGTCCCATCCAAACAAGCAGAAGGTTATTAACCTTGTAAACAAGTGGGGGAGTTACAATGCGTATTTAGAGTCATTGCAAGCTATAATTAACGACCATACTGAAAAGAATTCTTTATGGTTGAAAGAACTAGATTTTCAGAAAAAACAGTGGATTCTTACCTATGAAAATGCAATAGTAAAGGAAGCCCCGGCCGAAGTCCTTTTCAAAATAAAGGATACGCAAAAGTCAATAGATGTGCTGTATGATTACATCAACAAACAAAATAATTATCTGCTGCGACTGGAGATAGACATCCTCATCCTGAAAGAAAAAATTAATTCTGTTATCCAAGATTTGAACAGGTGGAAACAGTCTGAGGAGTTTTCAATTCTTTACAGAAGACATTATTCATTATGGAACGCGTCAAAAGAGCCTTCTCATGCAGAAACCTCTTCTTTTGATGCTTGGGTTTCTTTTAAAGAAAACCTGAATGGTGTTTACACCTACTTGTTAAGCCCGGAGAATTTTGTATTAACTTTACTTGTCATTTTAGTGTTTCTAGCCTTTTGGCTATGGAGGATAAAAAAAATATCAAGCTCAAGCTCTTCCGTAGAATCCGAAAATTCTCAAGCCACATCAAAAAGGATTATCGCAGAAAGGCCAGTTGCTGCATTTTTATTTTCATCAACAATTGTAAGCGTTTTATACTTTTCAAATACACCTAACCTGCTGTCAGAGTTTTTGCTTTTTCTCTGTTTAGTGAGCTCTCTGCCTATTGTGAGGCCTATATTGCATAAAAAGTTTAAGTCAGTATTGTATTTCGTCATTGTGCTTTACCTGATGAATGTACTGAAGTCATATGTCTGGTATTCTCCCTTGTTTTATAGGGCTTATTTATATCTAGAATTACTTTTTGTATTCTTTGTAATTATTGGCTACACCAAGCCTCTCTGGCAAACAGCAAGACTCCAACTACAGAGATTTTCACTTGTTTTAATAAAAGGTAGTCCTCTTTATTATACAGTTATATTGTTGGGCATTGCGTCTGACACTCTTGGGTATACTAATTTCACAGATTTTTGTCTAAAACTCATCATTCAAGGTGCAACTCTTGTAATAATTTTGTTTGGTATGATTACCATTTTAGAAGGCCTTACCTCAGGAACATTACAGATTTATTATTCTAGAAATAAAGTTGGAGACAATCAGAATAAATACATTATTGAAAAGAAAATTGTCGGGGCAGCAAGTGTTTTTGCATACTTGTTTTCTGTGATTTACTTTCTCTATATCATAGACGTCTACGATATAGTGATGGAGTGGCTGACGCTTGAATTAAATGAGCCTATAGACGCAGGTTTAATAACATTTACATGGGGAAGTATTTTGACCTTTTTTGGTGTTTTAGTCAGCTCTTATATCATTACTTCCATCATTGCTAAATTTATTGAAGGAGGTGCTTTAGATTTTCTTAGGCTTCCAAAAGGTATACCCGCGATTATTTCTGTTGTAGTGCGCTATTTTATCATAGCGTTTGCCATTGTACTCGCGCTCTCGTACTTAGGCGTAGACTTTAGTAGTTTCAATATTATGGCGGGTGCGCTTGGGTTAGGTATTGGTTTTGGTTTACAGAATATCATCTCTAATTTTATATCTGGACTGATTTTGATTTTTGAAAGACCGATACAAACAGATGATGTCGTTGAGGTAGGTTCACTGCTGGGGAAGGTCCGAAAAATAGGAGTTCGGTCTTCTAATATTAGAACGTTTAACGGAGCAGAAGTGGTGGTGCCAAACAGTAATTTGATTTCTAATGAAGTCATCAATTGGACGCTCTCAGATAGTGTAAAACGCATGGAGATAAAAGTTGGCACAGCGTACGGCTCCTCGATGCGCGATGTTGTTAAGCTTATGCGCAAAGCAGCTGTGAAGTATGAGAACACATTGAGAGATCCAGATCCGATTGCACTTTTTGAGGATTTTGGAGACAGCTCTTTAAATTTCAAGTTGTTATACTGGGTGCCGGTTGAATTTGGTATTCTATCTAAAAGTGAAATTTCCATTGAAATCTACGAAAGGTTGGCTGAACAAAATATTACGATCCCTTTCCCACAGCGCGATGTAAATTTCAGAAAAGAAGATCTACAGCTGTTAAAAGGAGAAGCTCCTGAAGAAAAACTTGAGCCCACTGCAAATCCTAAATCTCCTAAAAAAGATAAAGAAGAATAGTTTGTTTATTCGGTGTACATCGCCATAATTGCAAAACTTGCCAACCAATGCCCCCCTTCGTAATCGTCTCCAATCAAGTTGGGGTAGGAATAATTGAAATGGGTATTTGCTAAAGCTTTTAAATGCGCGAACTCGGGATATTGATTAAGCAGACCGAAAAGACACCACGCTCTGCTATAGTTCACACCATCTAGGTGCACAAGATGTCCGTCAGTTCTATCTCCAACGATTCCAGTTTCCATGGTGAAGGATTGCTGTTTAAGTTCTGGTAAGAATGTATCTACCCAATTCATAAACTCTTTTTCAGAAAGAATTTTACGCATCAAATCAACTTCCTCTAAACAGGGCGAAAGAAAATCATAGCCACTCGGCTCCCATGTCAAGGGACAGCCTTTATCGTTTTTGTAAAAGTCTTTCGCGCGTTTTTCAATTATAGATTCAAGCGCTTCATCCTTTGTGTTCAGGGCATAGTCGTACGCAAAAGACAATCCAAAAGCGGTATTTGAATGCGTTCCAACGCGAATGGGGTATTGCAGTTTTGGCAGATATTCCAAGTACTTTGCAACAATTACATCGGTAAGAGGTTGTAAGTTTTGCTCTATGGTTTTGGCATTTGGGTGGTCCCAAGTGTGGAGTTCTTCTGCCAGTTTTAAAAGCCATGCCCAGCCGTATGTGCGCTCAAAGGAGCCTTCTGTTCTACGAGAAAAGTAATCCAGTTCAGCAGAGATATTTTCAGGAGTAATATTCATCATTAAAATGTGCAAGGCGCTATCAGCCATTTCCATTTCTGGAAATTCTTTGAGTAGTTTGACTAAAGACCAATGTCCATGTACAGAAGAATGCCAATCGAAACAGCCGTAAAACGCTGGATGTAAAGTCGTGGGGGAAAGTAAATCTTTATCACCAGCCAAGGTTTGCGACAGTTTATTTGGGTATTCCTGTTCTGTACATTTCAAAGGAAGTGTTAGTAAGAGCTCGGCTGAAGCTAAATTCAATTTGGGTTGGGTTATTTCTATTTGTGCGTCTTGAATAGGTATGAGCTCTTCGTCTTTTGTAGTTGTATTTTCGGTACAACTGAACACGAAAAGGGATACAATAAAAATAGAATAGCGCATAGTAGAGGAATTATTGCTCTGAAAAGTAAAGTATTTTTAAGAAAGGCTATTGAAAGAAAAAGACAGATTTGTGATTTTTAATTTCAACTATGAGCCAATAGTTTCACCCATTTTAACAGCAGTTTCAAAACCATTTTTTGTGTTTTCTAAAAGATCAGGGCTGAAGGTTATTTTGTCTTTTTCAAACATTAAAACCATTGTAGATCCGCCAAAAGCGAAATAGCCTTTCTCTTGTCCTTTTTGCACATGGCTGTTAGGTGCATAAGTTTGATAGATGCTTCCGACCATTGTCGCACCCACATCGGCTATTAAAATGTTGCCATACTCTTTTGTTTCTAGCGTACAAAGCTCTCTTTTGTTTTGGCAAAAAATCTCTAAACTTTTACGCAGTGCTAATGGTGAAACAGAATACAAATGACCCTTTACTTGGTTAGATGCTGAAGCTATTCCAGATGCAGGGAAATGATATCTGTGGTAATCTGTTGGTGCGAGACGTACTATGAATAAGGCACCATCTTCAAAGCGATTTGCGTGTTCTTTATCTTCAATAAAACTCTGCGGAGTAAATTCAGAGCCCTTTACAAAAAAGGTGTCAACATTATTTATATTTTGAAAAGCAAGAGCCTTTCCATCGGCGGGAGAAACAATACCATCTTGAATTGGACGAGCCACAGGGTCTATTTTTCTGTAGAAGAAATCGTTAAAAGTCCTGTAGTCTTGACTGTTTTTTCGGTCATACACCGACATGTCCAAATTGTGCAGATCAATAAAGCGCTGAATTCTTTTTTGAGAGCGTTTGCTGTCCATGTATTTTCCAGCAGTTTTTGAAACAGCTTTGCGCTTGACCAAGCCGTGAAGGGTAAGCTTTCCTATAGGATTCGCATAGAGCCACCTTAAAAGACCTTCGCTGGGAATTTTTTCTTCTACCAAGTTTTTGGTGACTCTGTCCTTATAAGTAATTGTATCCATTAATGAATGCGAAAGTAGGAAAGGAGAAAGCGTTGCAAAGAAAAAAGTGCGTTAAAAAAAGGTTTATCCAATCTCCAACAAAAAGCTTAGGGATTTTTTTGGGCAATGGAGATGGATAAACTTCGATTCGCTATTGGGTTGGATAAGGCTCTATACGTTTAACTCAATTGGTTTATCAATGCATTATCCTTTGTTGTTAATACTGCTAATATAGATTGAGGGGAACCAAATGAGATACGGATTTGCACAAGGCTTTGCCGCAATGTGGGATTTTTTGCAATTGCCGTAAAAGGCAATAGAGCACATACCGTACGAATAGTATAAAAACAAAAGACCCGGCATACTTGCCGGGTCTAAATCAATTTTAAAAAAAATTATTTTCTAATTACGATGCGTTTCGTTGCGATTTCGTTGTCGCTTTTTAAGCGGACGAGATATACACCTTCAGCTACAGAAGAAAGGTCGAGTTGGTAGTCGTTGCCCAACGCAGCATTTTGCCACTCTTCTCGCAGCAAGGTCTTACCTGAAATATCTACAACTTCAACACTAATTTGTTTTTCGGTTTTAAAGTTGGCCTTTAAGAATACAATATCTGAAGCCGGATTTGGCGCGATCTGAATCCCTTCCGAGAAATCAGTATTTGTAGAGACACCAATATGATTGTCGGCTTGTATGTTGATGTTGTCTATGTATAACGAGTTTCCGTAACCGCACTCTGCAATGAACTGTATTACCACTGTTGTGTTTAAGTACGGTGTAAGGTCCAATGTATCAATTCTCCATTCGGCAGCAGAAGTAGGGGAGAACTCTGTAGTTTGATCTGGAGCCGTTGCAAGAGCAGGCCCTGATTTATCATAACTAGAGGCGCTGAAGGTTGTGCCGCAATCTGCGCTTATTTCTATTCTCAGGCCATCCAAATAGGTTTGATCGTATTGCGCATGCGATACATCAAATGTTAAATAAGGATCAATGAGACCGTTTAAGTCAATGGCTGGCGATTGGAAAATGTCTTCTTCTCCAATTGCATTGTAATTGAAGTTGTTTATCCAAAGTGCGTTTGTAGGCGTATTGTTTGAACCCCCAATTGGCGCAGACTTTTCCCAAGTTTCATCGCTGTCTGGATTAATGATAGACCAACCTCCAGAAGGCACCGTGCCTGAGAAATCTTCTGATATTGGCAGCTGTAATCCATTTGTGATTGAAATAGTATTGGCTTTTGTAATGCTATCAACTCCAAAGACATTTGAAACAACGAGTTTAACACTGTAGTTGCCCAATGCTGTAAACTCAACTTCAGGATTTTGAGAATTTGCATTTGTTCCGTTAACAAACGTGTATGTTGCTGGTGTAATAGACCATGCCCAAGCTGTTGGTGCAGGTTGACTTAAATCTGTAAATGCAATATTCTTTAGCATACAAGACTCATCCGTGCTACTTGAGAAATTAGGTGTTGGTGTAGTATTCACTTCATCTATTAAGAAATCATCAAGTGCGATATCACTGCTCCAGCTTGAACCAGTGATACCTCTAAAACGTACATTCACTGTCTTTCCTACGAAGTTGGCCATGCTAATTTTCAGTTCTACCCAATTGCTGCCTTGGTCTCCAACAATTGCTGGCACAACATCTAGGTGCCATGCACCATCTGCTAAAACATCTACATGCAACTCGCCCAAAGCACTCCCTAACATATAATACCAAACACTTGCTTCTGGCAAAACTGCAGTTGTCAAATCAAAGCAGGGCGAGAGTAAATACCCTTCTCTATTTGAGCATGTTCCTGAAGCTTCTATGTAGAGATAGTTGCCTGTTCCTGAAGTATGGTCTCCAGTTGGACCAGTTCCTTGCGAAGGTGTTCCTCCTGAATTCGTTCTGAAATCAACATCATCGTCAATCAAATTCTGAGAGTTATACCAACCATTCGATAAGCCGCAAATTGTGGCTTCGCAATTGTTCGCTGTTCCGCATTGGGAAAAAGAACTGAAATCTTCACTGTATGGAAGCGTTTGTATAGATGTACTAATCACATTCAATGTTTGTGAGACTGTGTCATTGTAACCGTTTTGGTCGGTTGACATTTCGCTAAATACACGCAACAAATGTGCTCCAGATCCTGAAAGCGCAAAGCTGGTTCCAAACGTGAATTGTAAGCTTCCACCCTGAGAAATTGTATCTGTCACTGTATCTCGAATCACCGAATTCGTTCCTACTTGATAGGCCACAGGAATGTCGTATAAATCTTGAAAACCACCATTGCTAAGGTCTATAGTTACCATAAGGTTTGATAAAGTTTGACATGAGGGCATATTCGCTGCTGGTGAAACTACCTGATCTAATGATACATCATAGGAATAGGTACAATTGATTGTTCCAGGTAGTTTTTCAAAGGCGTAAGCACGCTCTCCCACACAACCATTTGGTCCCAATGCTTTTACACTAAACCAATACGTTTGACTTGACAGGAGTCCCGTAAACTTATATTGCGTTGTTGTAGACGTGCCCACAGAATCCATGTATTTCTGGCCAAGCATGCTTACTTCATAGCTCGTAGCTCCGGGAACTGCATTCCAAGAAAACATTACACTATCAGGGCACGCCCAAGGCACATTAAGTCCTGTTGGAGTTCCTATTATTGAAAAGTTC